>Ga0209914_1000030_pt1 | contig 245714 bp, 290 predicted proteins | sample ThiBiot_500_plan_FD_183949 | JGI IMG/M metagenome (GOLD analysis project Ga0209914, IMG submission 183949) | Wastewater bioreactor microbial communities from Cape Town, South Africa - Thiocy_cont_500_plan (SPAdes) | ecosystem: Engineered > Bioreactor > Thiocyanate-remediating >...
TTGAAAATTCTTGGAGATATGACTGGTGCATATACAGTTCCACGAGTATTCATCAATGGAACGTGCATTGGCGGCGGTGATGATACCGAAAAATTAGAGAAAAAAGGCGAACTTGAACCAAAATTAAAGGAAGTTGGTGCATTGGCAAATGAATCATGAAGAAATGAGACTTTCCTTTTTCCGTAGTTTGATATAATCTAGAGAATGAATATTTCCTTTGTCATTTTTATCTTGCTTTTCAAATGATTTTTAATGAGAATTCTTCAATTTCCATTGTTTTCGTCTGTATTCTAGAAAAATGACTGAAACTAATAATAATGAAAACGAAAAAGATTTTGAAAAACTTTTCAAAATCATTCATAATGTTAAATTTGCAATGTTAACAACAGTTAACAATGATGGAACACTTCATAGTCGGTAGGTTCTAGAGAATAGTTTCTTTATTTTTTAAAACTAAAATCGATTTAAATACATTAGACCAATGGCTAATAAACAAGCAGATTCATTCCATGATGAACTTTGGTTTTTCACACAACGAAGCGGTAAAAATCGGTCTCTATCAATTCCTATCAGCAATCTATTTTCTAGCACATAAAGTAACTGAAGTTAAACAAGCTTCTCAACAAGTGAATGTGTCATTTTCTGATCCAGAACATCAAGCTTGTAAAAATAATCTATTCGATTAATCTTATATCGGCTGTGCTCTTTTTTTTCTCACTCAGATGTTTCGATTACTGGTCAAGCTGATTTAGTTGATGACAATACGAAAAAGATCGATCTATGGAGTGACTCATTAAAACCTTGGTAACATTTTGTTTTTTTCTCTATGATAAACTCACGTATATTTCACTAATTAGGTTTCCCAATGGTCTTGATGATCCTGATTTGACATTGCTTCGGTAGAAACATTTGTTTTTAAATTAGTAAATTAGTTAATATCGATTTTTTTAGAGTCAGTATTGTCGAAGCAGAATATTGGGATTCATCATCAACAATAATGCAAAAAATCTATGGACATGCTAAAGCATCAATCTTAGGTGATCATTCAGCATTGGCTGGTGAAAATAAAAAACTTATTTTAACTTAAAAAAAAACAAGTCAAATCGTTATTTTTTCAATCATCTACTCGAGCAGATAATATTATATTCGCGTTTTTTTTCTATTCCAGCAATTGTATTTGTTTTCTTTTTTGATATTTTACAAATAAATATGAGCAATGTTTATTTCAAAGAAGAAAAATACTAATCAAATATCCGTAATGACGTCGATGTCTATCACAATAATTCAATAGATTAATTCGTGTGGGTTTCACTTAATACGTAAACAACTTCGTATACTGTCTTATCTAGTTTGAATGAAGACTAACAAGATCGAATAGTTCTCTTTTTTTCATCTTTCACCAGGGAATAAGATAATCATATGTATCTGACGCATTTCGATCTCTAATTTTTTTCTCATTTACTTTGCGTGAGTAATTTTGTTAAGTGGGAAAACAAACATAACATATTTATTCCGAATAGCAGTCATTTGATCATTTTATTCGATTGGAAACACAGCATTAAACATCGCCATGCAAACCAAATCTATCGTTCGATTGTCTATGACAATATATCTCATATCTCTTTTCATTACAATTGCTCTTTGTGCAACTAGTGTAAGTTCGAGTAAATCTTCGATTTATAATGAACAATTCGATGTTTGCGTTTGTCTTTTTAGTCATCGAACTCAAAAGTCGAGTAAGATGCTTTGGTTTTCATTGAAATTAGATTTTCTTTGTTTGTCTCAGATCACATAGTCGAGTAGCTCGATCAGCTGGTGTTGAAGCAGATAATGATCTCCTCAAATTTTGTCAATATTTCTGTTCAAATGATCATTTATTTACAAAAAGGTATTTATTTACTTGAACTTTACATTTAAAAAACGTTTTTTTTTCTGTAGAGCTTATTTAAAAGGCTTTGTTCATGGCCGATCTGCAAATGATGAAGATCTTACTGATGAACTTATTGACAAACGTTTCGTTCACGGCAAACGTTTTGTTCATGGTTAAAAAAACAACAACAACAACAACAACGAACTTCTATTTTAAATCAGAAACATGCCATTTTATTCAATTCTAATCTAATTCGAATTATGATAATAAGAAAATAAAATAAAATTTGAAAGAAAAAAAAGGAGAACTTCAGAAACTATCTTTGTGTTGAGGATGTTGATTAGTGACATCTGATGAAGAATAAATTTAATAAAAAAATTAGTTACTATTGACGACAATCACTGCTATGAAAATGAGAACGAAAGAGAAGAAGAAGAAGAAGAAGAAAGAAAAATAGAGGCTATGAAATAACAACATGAAGACCTTCAATTATTGATGATTCAATGGGGTATTGAGAGTGAAGAAAGCAATTGCGCCCTCAATTCGTATAAAAAAAAGAAAGAATTCTATGTAATCTTATTGCATTGAACATTATTGACAAACGAAAGAGTAGTTTAGTTTGTTACGAATAATGATTACATTCCCCGAACATAAAATCAACAATCAAACAATTTTACAAGAACAAATCGATGAAAATTATGAACCAACACAAGATGAAATCCGAGATTATGCGATCTATATTGGAATTGAACCAGATAAAGTAATTTTCAAATGAAGAAGAAGAATTCATGAGAGAATGTGTTGTCTTGTTTGTTTTAATTAGGAGCCTCATCTTCTTTGGCTAGCCCGAGAAGGTTTCATAAAACCATTACCACCCGGTTGGAAACCGTGTCAAGAAGAAAATGGTGAATTATATTATTTTAATTTTGATACGGGTAAATCATCATGGGATCATCCATGTGATGAGATTTACAAAGCTCGTGTTATCGAAGAACGGTATAGATTTTGAATATTTCATTTTTTGGAACAAATTCGAAAATTATGTTTTCCTTCAGACAAAAAGCAACAACAACAAATTTCCTTGACACTAATTCCCGAGGTGATCTTAAATTTGTTTGTTCTCGACTTCATCTATCATTAAAAATACTTTACTTGCTTTTAGGCACTCTTACTCAAACAAGCACATCGACCGTAAGCGATTACTTATCTGGTGGTAAGAAACCACCCTCAACAATAAATAATTTCAACAATACTACTGCAACAACAAGACAAGACGCACGAGATCACAAATACGGTAATCGAGAAAATCGATCGACTACTATTCATTTAATTAAATATTTGTTCGTTTTTTCTTTGTGTGTGCAGATTCTTATGAATATGTACATAGTGATATTGAAGAGAATATTGATGAACTAGGACAAAGTGGAGATGATGATGATGATGATGAACAAAGTAGCGATGGTTTTCAAAGAAAAATTGACTTTGGCATTGATCCATCACTGTCGGCACGTATTGAACAAGAAGAAAAGGATGCTGTAACCGCGTCAGCTATTGCTGCATCACGTGCTATGGAAACCAAAGGTTTATTTGCTCAGATAAATAGAAAAACGAAAGAAAGAAAGAAAAAATTTGTATTTTTAAATAGAAAAAAATACGAGTAATAAAAAACAGTCTGATGATGAGCATGAAGATGATAACGATGATGATGATGAACATGAATTGCATCAAATCGATAATGAAAATCGAGATAATCAACGAAAGCAACAAGCTAGTCGAGCTGCTGAAGCTGCTCTACGACGTTTGTCGAATACAAATCTTCAGAAATCAGGAACATTAACAAGTGTAATTAATAGCAGCGAATTCTGTTGAATTTTTCTTCAATAAAAAATCGATTTTTTTAGGATGATACGTTAAATACGCCACGAGAAGAAGCCGATTTAACGAAACTTCGAACACGACTTGAACAGTAAATAATCGAATTTTTTTTTGAAGACAAAAACAACTTTGATTTCGATTGATTTAGATCGGCGAATGAAGAACGATTGCAAATTCTTGAAGATAATAATAAATATCTCGAAAAATTACGAAAAGAATTACGTTTAGAAAAAGACAAAGAAGAAAAATCTCTGCGTGATCAAATGAAAGTCAACTTAGAGTATGAAAACAATTCAAAATCTGCATCTAATCGAATTGATTTCTATTTAGTTCAATTAAAAATGATATACGCGATAGTCTCGCACGTGAAAAACGCCAATTAGAAAGTCAAAAACAGGATGATTTAAATCAGATTAGACAAGCGATTGAAAGAGAAAAAGAAGATTTAAAAAAGAAATTACAGTAATTGTGTACCAAACGAGATAACTAAGACGTTTTTTGTTTTAAATAGAGCCAGTATGGAAGCAGATTTGAATGTATATAAAAGTTCATTGGAACGACAAGTTAGTGCCAATGCTCAACTACGATCTTTGGAAGATAAACATGCTAAAGAAGAAAATGAATTAAAAGAAGTTCGATGAAAAAATTTATTTTCTATTCAATACAAAAGAAAGAATTTTTTATTTTAGAAATTAAAACAAATCGAAAATCGTCATAAAAATGAAGTTGATGAAATACAACGACGATACGATCAAATGTCAAACGAAAGAGAAAAACTAGCTAAACAATTAAGAGAGGTAATTATTGGTCAATATTTTTAAAAATAATATGATTTCGTTGTTCTTTTTTGTTTAAAGAAAGATAATCATTGCGCAACATTACAACGAACTATCGATCAATTAAGTCATGATAAAACATCTATAGAACGTAAATTACAGGATGCTGAATCACAAATGAAATCAATCGAAACTACTCATGGACCTGTAACAAAACCACGTACACAAAAAGCAGTTCGATCGATTGTGAGTGACGACGACGATGATGATACGTTGAGTGAAGAATCGAAACGTGAAAACCGTCGAAATAATAATGATATCGATCATTTAAGTGATTCTGATAGTGATGTTGTCGAAATGGAACGAACATTAAAAGAATTACGACAAACCCAACTTGAATATATGTCCCTTTTGCCTTTGTCGAATATAACTGACAAACCAAATCAATCGTTAAAAACAACGGGAAAACTTGATTTAACGAAAATAGCCGTTGCTGATGTTGCACCTGCCATTCGAAATATTCGTTCGATTAATCGAAATACTCCTCGAATGTACGAATCATTGGATACAATACCATATCAGTTATTAACCGATACAGGTCGATGGTCGAATAAAATGTCATCGACACTTGGAAATACGAATTCATTGATAATGTATCAAACATTAAATGGTTATACGCCGACAACAACGATGAAAACCAATCAATGGAATTCTCAACCAAGTCTTGTTACACGCGAAGCCGTTTTAAAAGCTGCACGAACAGTATTTGCACCTGGTGTGATCGATCAATTAAATTCAAATCGAAAATTTCCAACCTATTGACAAATTTATTTCGCCTTAGATCTTAATTCTATTTTGTTCTCGTACGATTTGAAACAAAATATATTTTGCACATGAATTTTCAACAATTTGTTTTCTCTCTTTCGCTCTCTCTTTCTTATTTTCTCGTTCGGTTTGTGCAATTTGTTTTGTTTCGATCTATGAATTTATTTTTGTTTATATGATGCTCACATCTTTTCAATGATATTGTCTTGCTTATTAATGATAGATAGATTGTTTGAGTGTTCTCCTGCTTCCAATTGCACAACACACCATTGATTTACTATAGGAAATTCTAGATATGAATGATTGTATGTAGAATGTGTGACGAAACTAGGGTACTCTTTTTTTCTTCTTTGGCGAAAGTATAAAAGCTTGATTATGTATTAGACACTTTATTATGATTATTTTTTTGCTTTTTGCTTGTTTGCGCATTTATTCAGAAGTTCAAATAAATTTTAAAAAAAGTTTTATAATTGTTTAGAAATATTGATTTTTTGATAAAAAAAATATTTCGTACTTATGAGAATGAAAACAGATGTAGGTTCTGTTCTGTAATAATGACAAATACGATCTAGAATGAAAGTCTTGTTGTAACACAGTAAAAGAAAATATGGGTGCACCAAGAGAGAAAGTCGACTGTGAGAATCAACCTTCTGCTCGATATATTCGTGCGTTGGGGTTATTATAAAAACACGTACTATCGAAACAAACCCTCAGCCAAAATGATTTCACTCTATCTTTCAGTATTGTTCTTATTTGCGATTATAAATCCCGCTCAATTAGTTAGTCCCGAATGTAAAGGACAATATAATACGAATCCAATTATACGAGATGCACCAACATTTGTTAGTTCCGTTCCAAATGGAAAACGTTACGTTGTTGGATCAGGTTATAATACAATTCATATTGCTCATGTTTATGGTGGTACACCTTATGATATGGGTTATGCATTCGGTAAAATGATGGCAAAAGAACTCAACGATGTCATACCAATATATTTTAAATATTTGGAACAACAAGTCGAAAAAATACTTAAAATTGTCCCGAAAGTAATTCGAACAATGTAATTCTAATGCAAAATATTCTATTTATTTATTTCTTTTTCATATAGTTTGTTGTCGATTGGATTACTAAATTAGGTTTAGATGGTGCGCTCGATTTCAATTATGAAATAACTCGTGCTTATACACCACCCTGGTATGACGAAGAAATGCGTGGCATGGCTGCTGGTAGTGGTGCATCGTATGAAGATATTCGTCGAATGAATTTATTACCTGAATTAATCAAAGCAGCCTGTACTGTTCTCGGTGCATGGGGTGACGCCACAGCATCAACAGGTTTAATTCATTTACGAGCACTCGATTGGGATTGTCATGCGCCAATTGCTAATTTTGCTACAATCACTGTCTATCATCCGAATGCATCTTATGAAGGTTACACAGAAAATTTTCATAAATATTATAAACAATACAATTATACTTCGCATACATTTGCTAATTTTGGTTATGCTGGTCTTATCGGTTCACTTGTTGCATATAGTGATGTTTCAATGGGTTTAGGTGAAAAAGTTTGGATTACAGACGAAAAAGATATCACAACACGTTTGGGAAATCCATGGACATATGTTCTTCGTGATGTTATTCAATTTTCTAGTTCACTCGACACAGCTTTGACTATGTTTATCAATGCTCATCGAACATGTTCGATTCATCTTGGTCTTGGTCAATATTTACGAAATGCAACCAGTGAAAACGATGAACCAATTGCATTTCGTGGCATTGAATATAGTGCCAAAGAATTAAATGTTTTCGATTGGAAAGATATGTTCAATTCATCAGGTCATCCTGTTCTCAAAGATATTGTCTATTGGGATAAACATGTTCAACCATCGAATAATCCATGTTTAGGTAGTCTACTTATTGATTCATATGGTCATCTCGATGCTGAAACTATCATTCGAAATGTAACGAGTCTTACTGAAACTGGTGATACACTCAATTTAGTTCTTGACTACGGTGAAAATGCAGTCTATCTTGCCTTCAGTGCACCTTCCGATCCACAAGGACCATTAGAAGCTTACAAACGAGCCCATACAAGAATCGATATGGGCAAATTATTTTCTGAACCAGCTCCAAAATAAATATTTGTTTTCTTCTTCTTTCTTCAAACAAATTAATAAATATTTCAAAAAACAAGATCATTTCTCGTTTGATTGTCTATGGAACACTTTTATTTAAATTTTGTTTTTTGTTTCTCTTTGTGTGAATCTTCAAATTTGCAAAAAAAAGAAAAGAAAAGAAAGAAAGCTCCAAGAAAACAGAAGAAAAAAAAACGAAACAAACAAACGAACAAAAAAGAGACACAGAATAGAACAATATCCACAAGAAAGTTGGCGAAAACAACATCAATAACAGCATATTTTCAATGTCCTATTCCAATTTACATATCATCCAAATGAGGCAACCAGAAAATTAGTTGATTCGATGCGCTAACAAGTAACATAAATTTTGGATTCATTGCAACAATAGTTTGACCGGACATGGAATCAGTAACAAGTGTACATACACGATTGCCTGTTTCTGCATTCCAACAATGAATACGTCCATCACTTGCTCCTAAATAAATAAATTTTATCGAATATATAATCATGCTAACACGAATTTTTTACTAACCACAAAAAACAAATTGAGCATCGGGACTAAATGAAGCTTCAATAGGCATATTTTTCACATTGGAAAAACCCTAGGATATCAAAATCAATGAACTGTAGAATTTCGTTTTTCTTTTGTATTAATTTAAACAAACCGATAGAGTATGTTTAAGTTGGCCAGTGAATGCATCAATCAAACGAATGATATTTCCATTTGTAGTCAACATAATAGTTTTACCGTCTGCACTAAATTTCAAACCTGTCCATTCACAATCTTTTTCTTTTGGCAATTGAAATGTAGAAAAAGGTCCCTTGTCGAATGAACGTAAATCATATAATTTAATCATTTCAGAAGTTACGCCAGCTCCAAATATAAGACCCTACATAATTACAGATATGAATTTATAGAATTCAAAAAATGAAAAATCTACTTCAGGATCAAAATTAGCTACTGGTCGACCATTAAGATGCATGAGACCCTTTTGAAAATGAGAAAATCAGTTCGGATTTTCGAAACGAATCTTTCTTACTGCACAATTCGCTGATTTCAAGTCCCATAATCGAATTGTATTATCAAGCGAACCCGAAAGAAAGATATCATCGACAGGTGACATCGACAATGTTATAACTCTACCAAAAGACAATAAATCTGTATTTTCTTATGGAAAATAAGTTTCTGCTGTACTTTTTCACATGACCAGGAAAATATCGAATGTATTTATTATCATGTAATGATAAAAATCGAATGGTATCTACAGAGAATATTTAGTCAACTTAATAAAAACAAAAGAACATTCGATTTACCATCAATTTTAGTTGAACTATGGATAACTGTATTGGTTGCATGGGTAAAACGAATTAGATCGACACCGTATTTCTTGCTATTTAATGTTTTTTTAGCTCTAAACGAAAATCATAAGCATGTTGAATTGAATAATAGCAAAAACGCCTACGATCCAGCTTGACAATCGTAGATAACAATTGAATCGTCATCACTACTCGTTATTAATGTTTCGCCATTAGCAGAAAAGTCTAATGCATTAATACGATCGGTATTTTCATGAAAACTTCGAGCATTACGAAATGTTCGAACGACAGTTTCAGTTAATTTCAATCCTTCGACATTATTATTATTATTTGTCGTTGAATTCGATGGCGATGCCGATGGATTTGTATTATTTGTTGTCGATGTTGCCATTAGTTGAGATTCATCGCGCATAATTAAAACATAACAATTAAAGAGCGAAAAAGTTTTGATCCGTGTCTTATGTCTGCCTTTCTATCGATCTATCTGTCTGTCTCTGTGTATGTTGTTAATCATTTCAACGAATCGTTGATGGGTTAGCGCCACATACAATGGATGTTCGGCGTCGATTGAAATCGGATTGGTGAAATGAAATGTTCAATTAGACAGAGTCGTTTGTTGCGCTCGCTCTCTCAAAGAAAACGAAATCATTGAACATGCAACGCATAGCAAATTTTCGAAATCAATTCGATTTTCAATCGGTACGATGGAAGGATATGATACGGTTTGTTTTTCTCATATTTTCAATTTCTATTTTCGTCTTTTTTTTTGTCTCTATTCGAACACAATATTAGATGGTTTCCAGGTCATATGCATAAAGCTATGAAAGATTTAGAAGAATCTCTGCCGCGTATCGATGGAATTATTGAAGTACACGACGCACGAATACCACATTCAGGTCGTAATCCTCAATTCTATCAACGATTAATTGCTGGCCATAAACCACATGTACTTATTTTGAATAAATCGGATCTAGCCGATCCGAAGTATCTCGATAAATCTGCTGAATATATTCAATCGATTCAAGCGAATACACATGTTATTCATACAAGTTTAGAAACAATCGAATTCAAACAATTAACGAACATATTTGGTGTACTTCTTCAACAAATTCTCGATTCACCACGTTATTCACGTAGTTCAAAATCGGAATATAATATTATCGTTTGTGGAATACCAAATGTTGGTAAATCAACATTGAGTACGTTGATTTTGAATAAAAGAAATCAAATTTTATGCCTTTTATTTTCAATTTCAGTTAATAAACTTCGAAATCTATTCGCAAATAAGTCGAGTTGCGAACAAGTCGGCGCTAGTCCTGGTGTAACGAGAAATATGAGTGAAAAAGTGAAAATATCCGCTCGACCGAAAGTTTTCGTTCGAGATACGCCCGGTATATTAGAACCACGTTTGAAATCTGCCGATGAAAGCTTTCGTTTACTGTTAACCAATTGTATTCCTATTCAACAACGACAATTATCAGATATTATTGCCGATTATGGTCTATTTCTTTTGAATAAATATGACAAACAACGTTCGTATATGAAATATTGTGAACTCGATCGACCAACAGATGATATTTTAACTGTTCTACTTTCGTTGGCGAAAATCAAACATTGTACACAGATCTATGGAGATAAACGAGGTTATGATCTAACGGGAACAGCTTTACATTTTATTAACGAATTGAATAAAGGCAAATTCGGTAAGTTGAAGATTAAGAAAAGAATTTGATGATGATGTTTTGTTGTTATTAGGGCAAATTACATTCGATCAAGATATTCTTGATCAAATGGAAGCGGAGAAATTGAATGATACGAATCTATTTCGAACGAATACTGGTCGAATAAGAAAATCGATTTAATATATAACAAAAAAAAATGAAATCTTTGTTTTCTGTTTAATGTTTTGTATTAAACATTTTAGATAAATCATGTCGAAAAATTGGAATGAAAATATCGAAACATGTGCTAGTAAGAGAAAATCGTAGATTTTCATTGAATTTGCTTTTGATTTCTTTAGAACATATACAAATCTATAAGACATTAGCACTTCGATGGCAAATCAATGTAAATAGAAATACAATTTTAGAATTCAAGAGAATGAATGTTTTTCTTATTCATTTTATAGCCAAGTTTTCTACATCGAAATTTAAAATATGTATATATTGCTCGAACATCAACACATTCGAATCGGTAGGGGAAATCATATCTTTTGTTTTCTGTTTTTTTTTCGAAATCGTTCGTTGATTTAGAAATTCCAATCTATCTATCGAAGAAATCTTCAAATCACGTCTAGATGAAAGTCTACATAAAACAAATGCGTCATTACCACGCGCTGACGCATTCAATTTACATCTACGTGGTTGGTCATACGATTCAAGTAGAGTCAAATGTCCTTCAGAAGAAAAATAAATCCATAAATAATTTTCATTTTAGCATGTTTACAAGAACGTCGTGGTGTGAAATATAATGTTTCATTTGATTTATCTGCATCATGCGTAGAAAATACTTCATTTCATTCGTCGAATATTTCTCGTACAATGAAACTCGGTCGAATCGATTCTGTAACACCGAATGGACAAACATCATCGATTGATGATGATGACGATGATGATCAATCGTCGACAATATCATTTCATGTTGCAACTAAATATACATACACACTTACATTTTCAAGTACAATCACAGCTAATCGTAGTAAGTTGAATGAGATTTAGAAGAAGAAGAAAAACAATATAAATAAATATTTTAATGATGAATAGGTAGTGATAAAGCTTCAGTTTCCTATGGGAAACGTGTTCAACTTGATTCATTATTCGATTCTCGACAACCAATGTCAACAGTACAATCACTCGAAATTCAATTAACACCGGTTATTACCGATGAATTAGATTCTGTAAATAATCTTTTTCTTCGATGTTATGACGATAGTTGATTTATAAATTTAGTCGAAAACAAGTGCATTTCAATTTCCTAATACATTTACGATCTATTTTGATTTAACACGAGAAGCCGTTGAAATGGCACGAACTAGTACATCAACACGAAAACGTCAACCGATATCTCCAAGTAAAATTCCAGCTTCACATCATCAAGAAGAACGATATCAAGATCCAAATGCTAAACGAATGAAAACACAACGATCAAGTAGAACAATTCACCATCAATTCACACTTCATGGTTTTGTTTTCTCTCGCTCTCTCTGTTTAGATAAAACTTCGAATTCGAATTTGCCATTGTGGCGTGATATATCACCAACGAATGATCATAATTCATCGACAAATTCGTCTCCACTTTTCTATAGTTTTTATACAGATAATAAACAATGTTTAGCAACAAGTTACATGTCATCACGAGGACATTGTTGTCTTTGTCAATTTACAGCAGTTAATAATGATCTGGAAGTTTTAATCAAACATTTATCCTATTGTCATCCACGTTTTACAGCTTCGTTAAAGGTTTTTCAATTCTTTTTTTTTCTCTAAAAGACAACTGAATGATAATCGTTTTTCTTTGCTTTTATTTTCAATAATCTAGAAAAATAGTGATCGACCAAATATTGAATTGCGTATAAATGCATTCTATGATGGTTCTATTGATACATTTGATATGTTTGCGGAGTACTATCCACGTAAACGACGTATTACTAGTGAATTAATACTCTGGCGGTTTGTTTTGAAATTGTCTTTTTTTGTTTTTCATTGTATTTTCGATTTTAGACCACCTCGTTATCGTCGATTAGCTATGGACGATGCTCCATTTGTTTGTCGTCGTGCAGCATTAACGCGTGTCTATCGTCATACGACCGGTGCTCAACCTATCGAACCCGAACATATGCAAAATGATAGCGACGATGAAATTTATCCTGAATGGACACAACAATTATCACGTCGAATGATGGAAGATTTTCAAGATGTCAACGAAGGCGAAAAAGAAATGATGATCATTTGGAATCATCATGTTATGAAACATAAGTCAATTACTTTCGATGAATTCTTATTAGAAAAAAAACAACAAAATTATGTTTTCGTTTCGTTTTTAGTTTTATTGCAGATAGTCAAATGCCATTTGCTTGTGAACTTTTTGTTGAACGACATGCAAAAGATTTACGAGAGAAAAATTTAATAAAAAATTTTTATCTTCATTTGGCTACACTTCAACTGTATAATCTCATTAAAAAAACGGATCTAGCCAAATGTATTATTCGTTTGAAAGCAATTTTGGCTTCATCTCCATCTGTTTCAACTTCAACATAAACGATCCCAACTTCTACTTATACATAAATTTCTTCTTGAAAGTATTTCGATATGTCTCTCTTCTTTTTTTCTTTTTGTTTTGCCAAGAAGACATGAACAAAAAAAAACAACTATGTCAATAGGATCGCATAGAATGAAACAGATAGATCAATAGAGATTTTCTTTTCTTTGTATATGTTTATGTATTAACAGATCTCTTATTGTTGTTGTTATTCATTTTAATTGATTGAAAACAAAAAAAAACTCAATGGAATTGTATTTTAATAAAACAAATGTGAAAGATTGAAGAATGAAAACAACTTATTTGTGCAGTTATTTATTTATTTACATATATAGAATAGAAAATCTTGACTTTACAAACGATCTGAATACATATGCTGCGTATAATTTGTAAAATAATGTCCGTTCGATTGTCCATGAGAAGATGAATCATCGTGTTCGAGGATATTATTTGGTGGATAGTAATAATTCGAATTCATTGTTGGATAATAAGCATATGATGGTTGTTGCTGTTGTGGTTCTTCATCGATTTGTGCCGTTTTTGTGTTGTTTTCACGTTTAACTGGTAAACGTGCAGGTGCACCACGAGCTTTGTATAATTCTTCATAGAGATCATCGAGATAATTCTTCGGTAAATGACGTCGATATTCACCATATTCACATTCGACATCGGTTTTCGTCTGTTTAGCTTGACCTTTATTAATTAATTGTACTTTTCGACGTTTATTTTGAAACCAAATACGAATTTGATCACGTGAAACACCGATATAGTTTGCAATGAGTGTTTTTTGTAAACTATTCGGATATTTATGTTTTTTGAATATTTCATTGAGCATAACCAATTGATGACGAGTATAATTAGCACGATTTTGTTGAGCCATCATTGTCGTTGTTGATGATGATGATGATGATGTTGGAATCGGATAATTTTCAGGTGAATAAATATGACCAATAATTGGTGGTGGCGGTGGAATTGATAAATATTGAGGCGACGATGACGCATAAAAAGGATGTTCGGAAGAAGATACAATTGGTTCTGTCGGTGGTGGATAATAGGACTCAGTTCGACAGTAATTTTCAATCGGTTGAAGAGCAGATGGAACGGATGATGGTTGATAGTTGATTGTATTCGATGGACACAGTAAATTTGTTGTTGGCGGCGGTGGTGATGATGATGTTGGTGACGAGGACGATGATGATGACCAAGCTGGCATATTATTTGTATAATACGAATGATGATAATGAGGTACATTATTAAAACAATTGGTATCTAATTGTAGCGGTGAAAGATTCATTTTGAATGTTGATAGATTGTTTTGTTTTTATGATGGAAAATACTGAATATCGAAATATATTTATACTATCGAGTTGTCTCTTGTCTTTTTCTCTCTCTCTCTCTCAAAGAGAAAGAAAAATGATGACTTAACTTTTTTCTGCGCACTGCAGGAAGGCGATTGTTGTTCGGTAAGCAATTTAATTCGAACGCACTAATCAACTTGATCAGTGATGATATAGCTTTTCCTTATTCGACAAGAACATATACACAGGTGAGAATAAGCTAAATTAGTCGTCGATATTCTCTCTCTCTCTCTTGTACAAGATTATGCAATGAGTTTTAATAGACATGATCATATGTCTACTGATGGGAGAAGTACGTAATCAAATTAACAGATAAATAAGACGAAAGTTTAGAAACGAAACTGTGTTTTTACACGCACAAAAACAAAACAGAAACGAATAGATAAATTAATTTGAGTTTTAGTTTTTCTACGAACATAATGATGATTAAGGTGTGAACGTCTTTCTCTTTGATCAAAAAGTGTATATCGTTGAGTGTTGAAAGCATGCGACCTCTCTCGTCTTGTCTGTAACACAACGATGCATTTGATTTCTTGTGACGTTGCTCACATCCATTACTGTTTCCCACTCAATTGCAACGTTGCATTGGCTTTCAATTGGTATTATTTGGAAAGAGGTGTTGGCGTGTACATGAACAAGCATATAATAAAACCGACATTTCTTTGACGATAAATAGCCGTTTTCCAATATCATTTACATTGCATTTGTTTTTTTTTCTAGAATTCGTAGAGAGACTTTGATTATTAACATTCATAGAAATGGGTATTAAATTTCTTGAATTTGTGAAACCATTCTGTCAGCTTATACCTGAAATCCAAAAGCCTGATCGTAAAATTCAATTTCGTGAAAAAGTTCTATGGACAGCTATAACATTATTTATCTTCTTGGTTTGTTGTCAAATTCCCTTGTTTGGTATCATGTCATCGGACTCAGCTGATCCATTCTATTGGATTCGAGTTATTCTCGCATCAAATCGTGGAACATTGATGGAATTAGGTATTTCACCCATTGTTACATCCGGTCTTATCATGCAATTATTAGCCGGTGCAAAAATTATTGAAGTCGGCGATACACCCAAAGATCGAGCTCTATTCAATGGCGCACAGAAACTTTTCGGCATGATTATTACTGTTGGTCAAGCCATTGTCTATGTCATGACAGGCATGTACGGTAATCCATCGGAAATTGGCGCTGGTGTTTGTCTTTTGATTGTCATTCAATTGTTTGTTGCTGGTTTGATTGTTCTTTTACTCGATGAATTACTTCAAAAAGGTTACGGTCTTGGTTCGGGTATTTCATTGTTTATTGCGACAAATATTTGTGAAACAATCGTTTGGAAAGCATTTAGTCCAGCTACGATTAATACTGGACGTGGTACTGAATTTGAAGGCAGTATTATTGCGTTCTTTCATTTGTTGGCCACACGTCACGATAAAGTTCGAGCTTTACGTGAAGCTTTTTATCGACAAAATCTACCCAATCTAATGAATTTACTTGCCACTGTTTTGGTCTTTGCAATTGTTATCTATTTTCAAGGTTTCCGTGTTGATTTGCCAATCACATCAGCTCGTCAACGTGGTCAAATTCAATCCTATCCAATCAAATTATTTTACACATCAAACATTCCAATTATTCTTCAATCAGCACTTGTCTCGAATTTATACGTTATTTCACAGATGTTATCCGCGAAATTCGCCGGCAATTTCTTGATCAATCTCTTGGGCACATGGGCTGATCATGGTCAACAACGATCATATCCCATCGGCGGCCTTTGCTATTATTTATCGCCACCTGAATCACTTGCAGCCATGGGTGCCGATCCAGTTCATGCGATACTCTATATTGCTTTTATGCTTGGTTCATGTGCATTCTTTTCGAAAACATGGATCGATATATCAGGTTCAAGTGCCAAAGATGTTGCTAAACAATTAAAAGAACAACAAATGGTTATGCACGGTCATCGTGAACGATCGATGATTCATGAACTCAATCGATATATTCCAACAGCTGCTGCTTTCGGCGGTTTATGTATCGGAGCATTATCGGTCTTGGCCGATCTTCTTGGTGCAATTGGTTCGGGCACCGGTATTTTATTAGCTGTAACTATTATCTATCAATACTTTGAAATATTCGTCAAAGAACAGAATGAATTAGGCGGTATGGGCACACTTTTATTCTAAACAAAAGAGAAATATTTGAATATATTCTTGTTTGTTTTTACATCTTTAACTTCGACTGTCCTATTTTCATTCATTTTTTTTTCCGTTTTTCTTTTTCTTTCTCAAACTGATCATTCTACTTATGTTGTTCGTGTGTGTGTCTATTGACTTATTATGTTCTTGAAACAAGAAACATATAGAATTGCTCATTTTTTGTTTTGAAAACCAAAGACAAAAACGAAAAAAACACACCAAACTATCTTGATTTACGAATGATGAAAATAATTTGAATGGGGAAAAAACTTCATTGTTCTTTTTCTCTCTTATGCATATTGTCTCATTCTTTGTTATTTCGTTGTTGTTTTTACTTTCAAACCGAACATTGTTTTTGTGACCGTATGATTATTTAAAACTGCAAAAAAAAATCCAAATAAAATCTTACAAACAAGTTCGTTTATTTAGTTTTTTTTGTTACTGAACGAAACAAGAAAAAAAGAAACAAATCGAAATAGAAAGAAAAGTATCACTGAATAAAAAAAAAAGAAAAAGAAAAAAAACACATTGGTATGTATGTATGGGTTTTTTTTGCGAATAGATTCCTATTCGAATTTGACTGAATTAGATTTGAATTGTTTTCAGCAATGAAACAAATCGGTATACTTCACTAAATGAATTATAAAGAGGCGCAGGTGCAATTCGAATGACATCATTACGAAGATCTAACTGAAATATAGACTCAAATTTTAAAAAAAAACAATCATCAAATCTAAGAGATAACATACACAAACACCGAGCTGTTCGAGTTGTTCGAATAATTGTGTTCCATCAACACCGATAACACGGAATGAAAGCTGTGCACCACGTTGTTCAGGATCTTTGGGTGTGAGAATTTTTATTCGAAGATTATTCGTATTATTCGATGAATTAATTTCAGTTTCGACTAAATACTGAAGATATTGAGTTAATAATTTCGATTTTGATCGTAATCTTTCTATGCCAGCTTCGTCGAAAACCTATTCTCATCACATTTCTCTTAGTAAATCGATTCATAACAAAGAATTTGATGAAAGATTTACTTCGAGACTTGCAGCTAATGCTGCACATTGATGAATCGAAGGATTACTAACACGAAAACCATTTGCACCAATACATCGTTCAATATCTAATTTAAATTTCTAGTTATACAGATAAACAATAGATAAAAATGATACCAGGTTTCATTTGAAATCGTGTTTTATCTTGATTTCCCCACCAACCATCGAATCGAGGAAAATCTTTATCAAAATGTTTCGAATGAACAAATATTCCACCAACACAACCAGCACCTGAATTTAAATATTTATACGAACAGAATACAGCAAAATCAACATTCCAATCATGCAATTGTAATGGAACATTTCCAGTTGCATGAGCTAAATCCCAACCAACGGTACAGCCCTAAATTCAATCGAAACAAACTTGACAAATATTATCAATCGAATAATTTACACGTTGTTGAGCAGCATGAGTAATTGTCTTTATATCGAACAATTGTCCACTGTAGAATTGAATGCCACTAAACAGTACAAGTGCAATGGAATCACCTTGTTGTTCGAGTAAATCGAGAATATCTTCAGTTCGAATACAAGTTTCATTCTATTAAAGAAATCGAATTTAAGAATAAAAGCAAAATGAAATTATAATTGATCGTACTTCTCGAGGTTTGAGTGGTATAGCTGCATCTGATGGATCGTATCCATGCAGACGAATTTGTGATTTTATTGCATATTCGTCACTTGGAAATGCACGTTCTTCATAGAGAATTTTGAAACGTTGAGCTGTTGGCCGATAGAATGAGATCTAAGAATTGTTATTTTTATATTAGATCAATCGAAAAAAAAATTGTTGTTTTTACCATCATAAAATGAATATTACTTGTCAATTGATTCATAACGGCTACCTCATTATCTTCAGCGCCTAGACACAACAAATCGATACAAAAGACAAAGCGTAGCCGAAATATTTATACTACCTAGAAGTTTTTTTAATGTTGGTATGCAAGGATTATCGCAGAGTGCAAATGGATTTTTACCATTAAGATGACCGTATACTCCTCTATTTGAAAAAAAAACAAACGATTTCTTTTGTCATATATAAACATGAGATAGAGAAAGATCAGGCTTACAAATCGGCCCAGTCATTTAACCAGTAATCAATATATTTTCGGACTCGTTTTGGTTGTAAACCTAATGAATGGCCACATAAATAAATAGAATCACTTTCAGGATCTACTTGAGATTTATCAGCTAAATAAATCGACACAAATATAAAAGAGAAATGGATTGTTTATTAAAAGTATACCTCTCGGTAGAGTACCGACTTTTGGATAGAAAAATTCGTTTCGAAATGATTTCAATGGATCGTTTTCATCGAGTTTCCTGGCAAATTGTTCATCTGTCATCGAAACTTGCCATTTATTAGCTTGATTTTCAAGTAAATCTTGTGGAGTTAAGTGCAAATCTTTTCCATTACAAACTAATTCAGACATTGGTGAGCTGACTGTCAATTGACTTGATGATAAGATATGTATATCATTATTAGAAGGCATGTTTGCTTTTATAATACTATATTAATGACGTGTTTAGAAGCGTGACCGAATGGTATAACGAATGCTTTTATTATGATAACTGTATTTATACAGTCGTGATGCATATCAAAAGAATGAGAAGACAAAAGAGAAAAAAAAATCTTAATGTAAAAGACGACGAAAATACGTCGCAATGTCGAATGTGTATGGGCATATAGATTCTATACTATTTCGAACGTGATTATAATGAAAATATTTCGCGTCCTTTTACTTTTTGTACACACCCTGACGATATGACCATATTCGATTATAACAATACAAGGCATTGAAACACAAAACTAAGCCAAGTACTTCGACGAAAATATTCACCGATAAATTATCTATCCTATTAGTTAGTTTTTTCAAAGGTCAAAAAAATGTCTTTTACACTTTGCACTCATAGTTTGTTCGATTAATCGAATGTGCACGCGCTACCTGATCATAGTACAATTTTATCCATTGTTTTTCTAATGTTTTCTGCGTGCACAAATACAATCAGTGAATGCTCTCATTCCTTTCATGTAAAATGTGTTTCGATAAAAAGTGATCAAAGTTCACATCCCTTGAATCAATGATATAGACACGAGCGCTGATAGCATATAGACAGTGATTGGTATGTAGTTCGAATTATCGGCATAGTCGTACAAAATGTGTGACGATTCTTATGTATGGATCATCTTGCAGGTTCGATTATTTATCTATTCTTCTTCGTCTTTTTTTTATATGCATATACAGACTAAACAAATCGTGATGTTTATTCGAATGAAAGTTTTATTTGTCAATGAACAGAAATATTATTTAGATTGAGATTCATTTAATTGAATTCATGAAAAAATCGATCAGGAATGAAATGATACTTCGAATCTGACGATTTTTCAACGGTCACTCGTTGAGACGATGGTGAAAAGTAAAATAGAACAATTTCTCTGAAAACCAAAACAAAAAACGATGAATATTACTAATTTCGTATTTTAAATTCTTACTTTTTCTCGAGTGAATATTCATCGATCACATTTTCTTTTAGAAAATTAGCAAAAAGTGTAAAGAAATTCATAAACGATTGACGAGTCCATGTATTCTAGAACATATTAAATCGAATCCATTCGTATAACAATGAATACTTACTGTTGTTCGTTCGATGTCGGAAATATTCAATGGTGAAATTTTATGAACCATTCCATTATTATCTCGAAAACCAATGACCATTGTTCGAATACCTTGTTTATTTTTTTTTACATTTCGAATTAGTAAAATATCAATCAAATGAACTTACCAACAAGAAAACATTGAACCCACCATTTAGCAAATTTACGATTACTATATAAATAATCGAATCGAATAAATACTTAATTCAAAATCAAATTTCGATACAAACTATTGAAATTGCAGATCACTCAATGAATTGCCTGCTGAAACTTTTAATTCGATATGTTCAGTTTTTGATGATGATTTTTCTACGACACAATCCATTTCTGCACCATATAACAAACGATGAGAACCAATCGTTGATTGAAATACTCCAGTAAATTGTTTCGATGGATTTAAAACTTCTGACGGTGACTCGTCTGAAAATCACAATCGAAAAAAAGAACGAAATGTTTATGTATTATTTTTACTTTTGGTAACGTATTCTTCAAATTTATGTCCATAATAACAGAATGCTCGATGTTCCGCTGTCATATTTTGTTCGCTTTGTGTTTGTTTATCCGTTATAAATTCGCATAAAAAATAAGCATTTTTAAATTTAATAACACCGATTAACCAGTCGGACTGTTTTTCATAGATAGAAAACATAATTAAACGAAGAACACCACGCCATGAAAGAAAATCAAATGTAAATCTATGATCGAAATCAAATTCAATTTCGAAACAAAAAATAAATAAAATCTTCGTTTTTACTGGTTATTGTTGTAGATTTTGTCTCTATGTTTGACTGTCCACCAAAGCATTGCATCGATATTTTTACTTTGCGTTTCGGATACAAAATCGGATTCACCGATTTTCAAATCGAAATCAACGTTGTGTGTTTCAAGTGAATATTTATAAACTAGCAAAAGAAGAATTTTATTTGATTGATTTCAAATTGAAATAAAAGAATTTTCTACCACGACGATAGCGATTGTCTTCAAAACATTCTTTTTCATTATCTCGTGTCAATAATGAAAAACTACCGATTTCAGTCGGCTGAAATCCTGAACAGATTCTATCATTATTCAAATGCTTCCAAAACGGGACGGACAGGAAATCTCGTTGATTTGCCGTTGTTTTTGGAGGTGAACGGCGACTATCTGACGTACGATGATATTTATTGGGTGATGATTTTGAATGAAATTCTCCATCACGTTTACGTTTTTCTCCTGTTGATGTTTCTTCAATCACAACATCATCTTTCTCCTGTATCTTAACATTTGCACTAGTCATATCTAAAACAATTTTCACAAGTTATTTTTCTTCCATTTCTGTTTATATGCTATCTGCAACGAAAAAAGAATTCTCGATGAAACAAAAAACAAATAAACAAACAAAGAAAATCACTGTTCATATAAACATAAAAGTACATGGAAAAGAAAATCGAAAGACAAATCGAATAGATTCAAAGTTATAGTACTGAAGGCAAAAAAGAAACGACAAATATTCGAATGTTTATATCTGTAGGATCGGATTTGGATCGGGATGAAGTGCACGAATGACAATCGATTGAAATTTTTCAATAATAGTCGATACTTGTAGTCGAGTCATATTTTCTAGCAAGGCAATTTCTTCGAGATGATGTGTTCCATCTAAATATTTAACAATTCGAAGAAATTCAACTATATGTTGATCTTTAGCATCCCTAACAGCCGATGCCAAACGTTGCTGATAATCGGCGTGTTCATGTTTAAAGACTTCTTTGATTAGAGCGAGATGACGTGGATGAAATCGAGGTGTCGTCGGTGTTGCATTACTATTCATTGAAAACGATTGAAAAACATCATCATGACTTGAACCTGCCAATGTTCGTAAGGTATCTGTTGAACGAGAATTAAGAGTCGACGCATAAGAAAATGTATTCGTAGCTGGTGACGATGCTAATGCAAAAGGAAAAAAACACTGTTATTAACAAATTTCATGATGAAAAGAAGAAAAAAAGATTCAATCGGCGTAACCAGATATGTTGTTTTTTTTTCGAATATTCGCTACGAATCAATTAAACAACAAAAGCAAACAGATTTTTTTTCAACTAGGCAAATAAGAGAATTTAATAATTCACATTTAGGTGTGTGTGTATGTTTGTTTTTTTTTCAAACATAATCGAAGAGCAGCATTAGACAACAAAAGCAAGAGAATATACAATTTAACCCTTTACCAATGTTATTTTCAAATCCATTCGAACTCAATATATTTCCTCGTATATCGATATTATCGCTCGTTAAACAAAAACGTTCGCTCATAGATATTGATGTGCCAAAAGCCTCGGTCGACTGATTACGCCGCTAGAAAATATCAAAATAAATTAACCACGATCGGTCACTTACGCAATGGCATTAAATCAGATAAAAGTCTCACAATTGGCGCACGTGGTCGTGGTAAACGTGTTCGTTTATATTCTTCTCTGAAATCATTTCGTTCATCATCAGGTAAAACAAGATAATAATAATAATGAACTTGAACAAGTAAACGATGTCGAAGCAACCATTCAACAGTTCTATAACAATCACGCTAAAGAAAAACGAACAAATAAATTGATTGATTATTATTTTGAATTAACTCTTACGACATCGTAATCGCCATCGTAACGTGATAAATGATCATAGAATGTAACAGCATCAGAATATTCTGCTAATGTTTCTTGTAATGTCGAATAATTTGTTGTATTTTGAAACTCATCTTTATAAAGTTGAGAGAGAGATCCTTGTCTATTGGCAAATCATTTGTTAATATTCGATTTAAAATAAAGAAAAACTAAATAAATTACTTCGATATATCAGCATCAGGTGAGATTATATAGATATTATCTTCATGAACTGGATAGATTAGTTTCGCTCGGCCCCAGAAAAGTAAATGAGATGCAAGACGATAGATCTAAAACAAAGAAAGTATTTCAACAATTTCATTTTCGATTGAATCGAACGAACTTGAGAAAGTGGTAGAGCGGTTTCCATTGATAATCGAGACATTGAAAAAGACGAACGTAAATGTCGAACAAGTGTTGTTAATGTCGATGAACTATCCGTTGGTAATGATGCTAACAATGTTGCTGAATCAATAACAAGTAATAGACCATAGCAGGGTCTTGAATTTGAAAGAAACAATAAAATATAAGTTGCTTTTTTTATTCGATTATTTACTTGAGATATTGTTCAGCTTTTGAAAGAACATTGAAAGCAAAATCAATATCCAACGGACAATTTAAAGCTATCGAACGATGTGGTAAACAACAAGAAACATTTAACCAATTGTTGATTGTAATATTTATTTCACCGGATGATTGTAAACTTGCGAGAAAAAACAAACAATAGAGTAAAAACAAAATAGATTCTTGTGTTTAGTTTTACTCGAGATAGATTTGTTTTAGTGTAGCTGCTAGAGGACTTATTTCGACCATAGTTGAATAGATTTTCTCTCTTGCACGATCTCTTTCTTCACGTTCTCTAGCTTTTTCTTCTGTATTCGTATGACTAACTAAAAAATAATAATTCAATAAGAAATCATTAACAGCGAATTGATTAGTTTTTTTTACAAAGATTAATCACAGCAATATCATGTTGTTGAAGAATTTGAATTAATTTCGCATATTCTTGATTTAAATATGATGTTCGTTGTTCTTCACAACGTATTGCTGTGCCGATACGTTTGCTCATTTCTTTATAAGATAATTTAACGGATGCTTTAGCATTCGTCTACAAATGAAATCAAACGAAAATATATTATTTAAATGATTATTAAGAAAACGAAAGTATACTCGAAGCACGAAAAAGACAGCGAATGTTTTCAAATTCGGATTGTTGTTTAAACTTAGTGTATGACCAACGAAAATAACATCGTCAACTTGTATTTCAACATGATCACCAACAGTATTCGGTGCAGTTAAAATCGAAAGAGTTGTTTCATCGAAACTAGATCAAAGAAAATGAATTTCCATATGAAATCGATATGATTTCATACTTTCGAAAAGTTGTTCGAGGTGCATCATCATCTCCTCCACTAAATTTATCAATCAGATTTGCAATTTTACGATTAATTTGTTTCATTTACCCCGGTTGTTCGAAATCTTTGGCTATGACAATAGCATAATCCGAATGAAAACTGTTTGATTCATCTGAAACGACAAAACTCGATCGAATTGTCTTGGACTTTTTGTTTCTACCTTGACGTTTATGTTGACTTGCTTGCTCGTATTTATATATAAGAGTATTTCGATCGTGAACACTTTCAACAACGAGTAGAACAGCAATAAGATCCTTTTCGAATTCCTTTTTTTCGCATGAAAATAAAGAAAATTTAGTGATAATGAAAACAAAAAAAAGAAAAGTTTTTCTTTTCGTACTATGCGCTCCATGTTTGATTATTCGTTTTATTGTCCTAGATGTTTGTCGTTTATCTTTGTTACAGAACGATTTTTTTTATGATCTTTAGTGGTAAAAAACATAACAGAAAGAAGCTCAGACAGACAGTCGTCTTTACTTAAGAAATGAAGATATTTGGCAGCCATACTGAGCTTGGCGAACGAGAGGTCGCTCTATATCGGAAAATGACATTTTTTAAAAGGAAAGTTCACAGGGAACATGTCGAATACATTTATTTTATAATTAAAATCGGGTCACTAGATCATAAATCGTAATCCTTTTCATTTTCTTGATTATTTTTGTAATTTTCTGACGTACATTCGTCAAAACATAATTAAGTTCCTGTTTTAGATTAAGACCGACGCACTTCTATCTATTCTTATTTAATCGATCGTTAAACAGCTCTACATTGCTTAGCATCCCACACTTGATATCCGATTTCTTGAATGTTGATACATATATCAAAATACGAAGTTTATTTTTCCTAAATCCAAACCGATCATCTGTCACGAAAATATGTCGATAAAAAGATTCGCTTAGAAAAAGCAGCATGATTCGCATCTTAATCTCCAGCTAATAATTGATGTTTTTATTTATTTATTTATTTATTTATTTTTAATTTTCATATTTTAACAGAAAAAAAGAAAATCGTGCGCAAGATGGTTAGCAGGATCGGTTGCAGTCAAAAATAAATGATGGTGTGCTTAGTAAGAAGACGAAAGAAAATAGGGATGCAAATGAAAGATATAATAAATGAAATCTTAGTACTAAAAATAAAGGTAAAAAAAATAATACAATTCAGAAAAATAAAATAAGTAAACTTGTAGAAACAAAGCAACCAAACAGCTTCACAGTTAGTTGTTCGTTTAAGAGTCAGAAGAGTTATTCAGCTAGAGATGATTGTGTCTTGTGAGAGATAGATTAGAATTGATTTGTTTTAGTCTTTAGGCGAGTTTGTCGAGTACGGTTTCGACTTGTTTGAAAACCTCATCGGGTGCTAATTCTGAATTGACCTGAAGGTTAAAAAAGAAAGAGAGATAACTTCGATCGAATGCGAAATACAGAATAGAAAAAAAAACATACTTCAGCAACTTTATTTTGTTTTTGATATAAATCCAAGACTGGTAATGTTTGGTTGTGAAATGTTTGTAAACGATTTTTAATTGTTTCAGCATTATCATCAACACGACCGGATGTTTGACCACGATGTAATAAACGTTTGGTCATTGTCTCGTCGCTAGCTTTAACATAGAGAACAAGGTTGCAAGGAGCAATCTAAGAAGAAAAAGATTCATTCTAAACAACAACATATTTCGATAAATACCAATTGTTCGAATTTTTCAGCCTGAGGAACTTCTCGTGGATAACCATCGATGAGAAAACCTTTTGATTTATCAGCATTTTTAACCATATTTTCCTTGAGTAAATCAAGAACAACTTCCTGAACAAAATAAAAATCCATCGATTGATTACAATTTCGAAATTCAATAACATACAATTGGTACTAATTTGCCTTCTTTCATCAAAGCATTAAGTTGTTCACCTCGTTCACTTTTCGATTGAACAGCTTCACGGAGAAGATCTCTGCAAAACAAACAAACAAACAAATACGATCGTCTTCTATCAATGAAAAATAAAATAAATTCAAAGTCAATACCCAGTACTTAAGTGTGTATAACCATATTTTTGAACAATACGTTCACATTGTGTACCTTTGCCTGAGCCTTGAAAATAAAATTTCATTTTATTCAAACTTCGGGAACAAAAAATAGATTCAATTGTACCTGGTCCACCAACAACAAAGATGATTTTGGTGCTTTTAAGTTGATCTACTCCTGGTTTACGTTCGATAACTATAGATAAGAGAAAAACAAAATCAATATAAATATCGATCGAGAGAGATTATAAACATAGAATTGAGTATACATAAGAGGTCATTGGAATTTCGTGAGAACAAAAGTGGTCAATGTGTAACATTTTTATTCGACTTACCTTGTGACATACTGATGAATTAGAAATCTTATTAGATGTTGAGACGAGTAATGTTTCTCGAAAGTAATTCTTAATAGAATGGAAGAAAAACGAGGAAAACAACGAAAGATCAATTGTATGTTTATTTGGTACCGGCGAAGGAGAAAAAAAATAAGAGAACGGAGAAGAGGATAGGCGGAGGTAGAATCAGAGATTGAGAGAGAAAAAGAGCAGAGCAAAGAAAGAAAGAGAAAGATGCAAGCCAACAACCAATTCTTCTCGAAATAATATATACATAGATGTATTCCGGTAAGCCGATGAGAGAAGGAGGGCTGATACTACATACAAGCCCATCGTTTTAACGATCGCGAGATAACCTTTTTAGCATATGTTCTATAGAATCTGAGTTATTCTTGTTGTTTTTCTTCCGATTAGGCACAACAAAAAAACAACAGATACAAAAAACATCGATGTCACAGTAACATAATAGAATTTTCTCGATAATTTGGGTACAGATCAGCAACTAGGAACATTGTCTATTTCGGAAACAATAGGATATTCTGTTTCTTTTGCCGATAAACAAGTGATGAAAAACAGAACTGTGAATTCAAATCAACAAGGGTGAAAGTTAGAAAAAAAAACAACGAGAAAATTGGGCAAAGGGGATTCTATAGCTACCTTCGTTTGAAGAATCATCTTGAGTCTGAAAACAAAATTTACTTTAGATAAATTCCATCGAAATAAAAGGAAAAAAAACGAATAAATGAACACAGCAAAATAAAACGAGAGAATAATTTCAAAAAAACATATTCGTTTAGTTTACCTACTTGCTTCTGTTGAACTAATCCTTCTAATGCTTGTTCGACATCATTGAAAACATCGGTGGGTTGTCGATTGGCATCGATTGTAACTAATTTGCCTTGTTTACCATAATATCCAAGTATGGGTGTTGTTTGTTCATGAAACGTTTCTAAACGTTTTCGAATTGTTTCTTCGTTATCATCGATTCTTCCACTTGTTTCTCCACGTTTAATCAAACGTTCGGTCATAATTTCATCGGGAACATCGAAATAAATCAAAACATCACAATTGATAACCTCTTGTTCGAATTGAATGCCTATTTTGAAAGAAGAAGCAACCACAAGGAGTTTATCATAATGCACAGAAAATTGAATCAATTTTTAAAATGAAGAGAAAAAGAAATGAATCGAGCAAGGAGACAATCAATCAAACATCTTACTGATCAATGACAGTTAAGTGCTGGAATAAAAACAAGGATTTTTTAAAATTAATAAGTGTTTGTTATTGAACTCGAAAAAAAGGTTTTTCATTCGTTATGCTTTTATTATTATTATTTTCGATATAATTACCTTGATCAATCCGACGAGGAAATCCGTCGATTAAAAAGCCGGATGCTTCATTGGCTTTTTCATAAATGGCATCCTTCAATAATCCAAGAATATCTTCCTATATGAAGAAGAATAATATTAATTCTACAAGGTTTATTCGGAATCGGTATTTTTTTTCTTACAGTAGATATGAGTTTTCCTTGAGACATAACTTCATTAAAATATTGTCCTTTCTCAGTTGTCGAATCTTGTGCCGCAGCTCGGATCAAATCACCAGCTGACAAATGTGTGAAACCATATTTTTCAATCATTTTTTCACATTGTGTTCCTTTGCCGCTACCTAAATAATTGAAAGGCGATTATTCGAGTCAATTAGTTTGTTTTTATACCTGGACCACCACCAACGAATATAATTGGTTTGCCTTTAAGCAATTCTTTTGCTTGATTTTGTACACGTTGTTGATCTTCACTCTTTCGTCGCTCTTGTTGTTCAACTGTTGGCGATTGTGGTCGTTCAGTTGGCTGTTCAACAGGTGATCGTGGTTTATCTTCTTGTTGTTGTTCAACAGGTGATTGTGGCTTTTCTTCTTCTTGCTGTTGGATGGGTGATTCTGGTTTGTCTTCTTCTTGTTGTTGCTGTTCAATAGGTGATTCCGGTTTTTCTTCTGGTTGTTGTTGTTCAACAACGGGTGATTTTGGTTTTTCTTGTTGTTCAATGGGTGATTTTGGTTTTTCTTGTTGTTCGATAGGTGATTGGGGTTTTTCTTCATCGTGCTTAGCAACTGGTATCGCATCTAATTTGGGTTTTTGATTTAAATCCGAAATTAATGCTTCATTCGGCTGTGCTGCTAGTTTTAATGGAGCCAAAGTATTTTTCATTCCACCTTTTCGTCCAATAAATGCATCCCATTTCAATGGTTGATTGGAAGATTTATACTAAAAAAGAAACTTATCGTTTTATTCTTCTTTTTCTAGACCGAAAATTTACTTGAGTTAGCGATTCGACAATAAAATCGATGTGATCATCTGGTTTATGCACCATGAGACCCGTTATCAATGCCTGAAATAGTTCGATCTTGAAAAATCAATGATCAATATAGGAAATTACTTCAAATAATTGAGGAATCTTTCGTTTAGTAATATAATCTTTCGCCAATTCTGTACTTGTATTCGTTTGCATTTCACTCATCGTTCAATGGAAAACTGTCGGCCAAAGAAAAAGAAATAATATCTGAAAAATACGACACCAATGGCAAATTAATCATATGTAGAAAATTCGACGTTTGTTTTGTTTTATTGGGTACATACACAACACAAGATGACGAACAAATAAATGCTTTATTCACATACTCCGAGTGCATGCGAAGAGGACGAGAGTAAAAACTGACAGGCAGAATACAAAAAAAAATAACGAGGAGAAAACGCAACTGATCATCAATTCTTTTCCTTTTTTTCTTTTCGATTGGTCCGGAGACTTTTTTGACATACCAAAAAAATATATAATATATGTATGTAAGACTAGAATAAAAGACGAAAGGAAGAACATAGAAGAATGAAAGCAAGGAATAGGAAAAGAAGTCTGACCCCGCTAAATTGCACTTTGCAGATCACGAGAATGCCAGATGTAGAAAAAAAGAAAACTTAGTCACAACGAAAAAGATAGGATTTGATATTGAATTCACAAGAAAAAGAAGAAGAAAACTGTTTGTTGATGCGCTTATATTTGTTTGAGAATATCGTTTTTCAAATCTTCATAGATTTCATCGACTTCCATTCGACAATCGATCTGTAAAATCAGCAATTATTTTTCATTAAAATAAAAATGTTATTTTGTTTTCTCTCACATAGATTGCTTTATTTTTTCGTTTAAATTTCTCGACAATCGCGTTTAAATCATCATCTTTTCCTTCGATTTGATGTTCACCAATATAAATCAGTACCGAACAAGGACCAATCTATCAACAAAAATATTCAAACTAAATCTTTCGTTTCATTTCATTTCTACTTCAGTTTGAAATCTTTCGAGATCGTCTAATGACGTTGGAAAATGATCGATGATAAAACCAGCAACCGTACTCATCGATTCGATAATTGTGGATTTTAATTGTTCGAATGTCATCGAACTTTTATTTGTTTCATTATAATGAATATGTTTATAAGAAAATTGTTCGCCTAAACGTTGACATAACGTGTGAATAAATGAATTATTCGTTTCGTCCTCATCGTCATCGTTTGCTGTCAAATCGAATTCTGCATCGATTGACATACGTTTCTTGATAAGACTTCTTCCATTCACTTTTATTTCGTTAAATCCACGGTAGTTATCAATGCAGAATATAATCGGAATATTCATATGATTGAATTTATTTTCAATTGTTCGAAAATAATCATTTGATAATGTCTAAAAAACAAAAAATATTTAACTTTTTTTTGGTTTTATTGATTCATTACGTTCAGTGGAAAGATTTCATCGACAGCATGCATAGCTTTGGCGAGCATGGTATCGAATTCATGATGTGACTCGATCTAAATTCGATAGAAAAAGAAACTTGTTTTAGAACGACACGCAAAGAATTGACTTTACATAAATAACACGAAGATGTTGATTTAATATTGCTTGACGATTATTCGAAAGAAGTATAATTAAATCAATTCGTCCGAGCTAAGAAGCAAAAATGTCATTTGAAATAATCAAGAGAAGAAGAAGAAAAAAAACAAAGTACTTTTTCAAGCCATTTTTTGCCGAAATTCTTCTCATCGAGGTGACCAGTTATGAGATAGCCTTGTGCAATTGAACGTCGTTGTTCCATAGCACGTTGAACTGCATCGAAACGATGTTCGTATTTTTTCCAATCTAAATTTTGTTCGAATGTAAATTCAATGATTTTGCGCTTTGTCATACCGATATTTTCATCTTCATCGATATTAGCTATATCGTTGATGTATAAATACTCGATTTGATTGTAACGTTCGATTAATTTCGAGCAGAGATTTGTCGAATTGTCTGAACCTGAATGATGAAAATAGAAGAATGTTTAGATTTTGACAAAGAAAAATGTTTATACTGAGAATAAAGACGATTGGCAGTTGATTGTCGGTCGGTTTTCGACTGTTTTCAATGGGTGGCAAAGCTAAGGATTTGTTTACTGTTCGATAATCGGATTTTTGATTAGCTCGTGGCAATGAATTCGACGGTCGAACGGGCGGTAAACCTTTCTGACGAGTTTTCACAAGTGTTGGCCGAGTAAGCGAAGTATTTTTTGCATTATTTGAACTTGCTGAGACAAAGAAATCCCAACGAAGACGTTGAGGATTATGTTGTACCTTGTCTAAACATTCACGGATATAACTAATATGATCATCAGGCTTATTCACCATGAGTGCAGTCATCATGGCCTAGAATAATAGATTATAGGTATTTACTAGAAAATATTCGTCAATTTAAATTCTACTTCAAATAGTTCGTTGATGCCTTTTCTATTAATATAATTAATAGCTGATTGATTATGATGAATTGCATTTGAACGCGTAGTCATATTGATTTAAAAAAAAATAAACAAGTAAAAATTGCACCGGAAAAATTTAGATGAAAAAGAAATATTGCAAAATAAAAATCTACAAAAGAAAATAAATGTGAAATGTAAAAATGATCAGTGATTTGTCAATTTCGTTGGCTCGATTTGATCACAAGAAATAAGATTCGTTTATTTATTTGGCTCATGCATTTGAATGAAAGTATCCCATCGAATTGGTAGTTGCTGTTTTTGTACCTAAATAAACAAAATCAAAACTATATTGAATCGAAATTAATATTTTCTATACTTTGGTTAAACTTTCAATGACAAAATCATAGTGATCGTCCGGTTCATGATGCATGAGTCCAGCAATCAGTGCTTCAAATAACTGAGGAATTTGTCGTCCGGAAATGTATTGTTTTTTCCGTTCGCTGACGGGATCTTCGTTGGATTTCAATGTTGAACTCATCTGAAAAAAGATTTCTTGTGATTAGAAAAAAAAATCAAATGAGAAACGAAAGAAAATATTAGTGTGATCACGAGAAAAATAGTAAAAACAAACAAAACCGACAAATTTTACAATTAACCTAAGGCAAATATGTTGTTCTTAGTTTTGGTAAATGGATTTACATCACTGGAAATCGAAGACAAACAAAAAAAAAAGTAGGAATATTTCGAGTCAATCTCAAAAAAACTTGAATTTAAACATTGGTCGGTTCATTCGGTTTTGTTAAAACATTGGCGCCTTTGATAGGTGATGAGATAGCAGTTTGATGAAGTTGAAGATTTTCAAGAACAAAATTTCGTTTCTTTGCTACTCGTCGTGAAGCTAAATCTTCGCTGTTTACAAACGGTAAACTCGAGCGATTTTTCGGCGGTTCATAATGCGGTAGAACACCATGAACAACGTATTTCCATTGATGATCATTGGTCTGAAAGAGAAAGAAAATGCTAAATAAGTAGATTCTATTTTGTTCGACATACATCGATGATCAACATATCAGTAAACATTCGTCCGTAAACTGTCGGACAAAATGAAACTTTAAATAGAGTTCCATTTGCACTTGCTGGTAGTAATTCACCTTGTTCAGGACTAATACGAAACGGTCGATCGTTAGTTGAGGTAAAATAAGCTTGAAAAGCAATGGGTGAACTGAAATTACGAGAGAAAGAAAATTAGATTTTAGTTTATTAGCAAACAGAAACATACTCAGTTGGACTGTACAAACGAAAAGCTACAATCGATGTTTTATTAAGTCCAACAGCTTCGAGAGTAATCTCATCATCGGGTGGTGCATCACGTGTGTTAAAACGTAACGGATATTTTAATTGACCACCAGTTGCCAGTGTCAACACGAGAACACAATCGACTCTGAAATTTACGAAAAAATAAATAACAAAGACACATTCGGAAAAAAATTATTCGTACGTCGGTGATTTTGTTGGCGTATAAACAATATTAAAACGAACGATATCAGTTTTCTCATTGTCACGTTTGAGCAGTTGAATACCGACGGAATTTTGAATTGAATCTTGGTTCGATGAATTCTCATTGACAATGGCATAATCTTCGATTGCTGTTGGATTTTTTCTCACTAGAAAATCGAATCAATTCTCTCATGTAAATTCATTTTATTTATTTATTTTACTATTCAAATGTCGATCATCGAATCGGAATAGTTGTCGACTGAATTCGAATTCTAGTTGTTGTTCAGTTCGTTCGCCTGCAACACATTCAATAGTTTTGATTTGATTTTCATTTTCATTCTTTTGATGAATCCAATTGAAAGCGATGCCATGCAAAGGATATGTCCATGAAAGTTCAGATGCATCAGGACTAACAAATAGAATAAAACAGAAACAATAGATGAAAGAAAAGTCAATTGTGTGAATGAGTATTTCTACTTGTCAGGCGACCATGTTTTGCCAGATGGTAATCGACCAACAATACGTAATTGTGCTTCATGACGAGCTAAGTATTCAGGACAGAATGCAATAGGTATGTTAAACTTTTCTCGAGGATTTAATGAGACATTTTCAATTTTATCAAGTAAAATACGAAACGAATTATTTGTACCTAGAGAAAACAGTTTTTTGTTTGTATAGAAAAAAAAATGATGAATTTTTTTGTTCAATACCAGTCGTAATCGATAGATCACAACGAATTGGATGATTAGCTGGATTTTGAAAGTCGATATTCGTTGTTGTACTAACACCAGTTTCAGTTTTCATGAGTACAGGTGCTTGTTGTTTCTGTGGTTTCGTACCAACACCTCGGACTGTATATTTCAATGTACCGAGCTAAACAATAAAAATCAATGATTTAATTACTAATCCAACAAATCAATTTGATTTCTTTTTCTTATATTTAGCAAAGACGTAGAGGCAAAGAAATGATTTGAAGCAAATTTATGTTTTACTTGATCCGTATTTAGATTTGACTGTATCTGATATTTGAAAATTAATTAATAAACATATCGAATGATTTTCATTCCTCACAAACAAACCTTATCACTGGTAAATGAAATTTTTGATTGATGCTGTTGTTCATCGGACCCATTGCCAATTGCTGATGGATTGAACAAAAGATTAACTTTAGTTTGACTTTTCGGTTGAATTGTAATTGTTTCTTGGTCAGAATTGATAATGAAATTATTGTTATTCGATGAATGTGTTTGAAATGTTATTTGTTCATTGAGTGGATTTTCGATTGTAATTTCTTGAATTGCATTTCTATGAGAAAGAAAGAGATTATAAAATCAAATTGTGACTTTGCTGTTGTCTTACCCTCCCAATGGTGCGTTCATTGTTGGCAAGGAGACTTTTCGAGGATTATCACTGATTAAATTGAGTTCATACCAAAATTCACCAATTTCTTCATTGAAAAAAATAAGACTAAACGAAGAAAAAATATTTTTACTATTTTATTGTGATATTGTCAAATGAAAAAAGTAGGTTTATTCAAGTGCAAAATCGATCTTTCTGCTCCTTCTTCTTCTTCTTCGGTGTAACTATATAAAGAAAGATTAAATGTGACATATCTCACCCTCCAGTCCAATTTCCGACAGTTTTAGGTTTGAATATAACCTCGTAATTTGCTTGATCATTAGCTTCGATTTCAATTGAATCATTTCCCTGTCGAAAAAACAAACAAACAGAAAGATGTCTTTTTCTTTTCTTTAAATAGAAAAAACTTTTCTTCTTACGAAAACATCTGGCAAATTTTGAAGTTCAACTGACAGACGTATCGGATGATCAAGTGGATTTCTCAATGGTATAACCAACGATTTCGAATCCTAGATAACAAATTATGATCGAGAAGATTTATTCTCATGAAAATGATTTACTAAACATGGCGCTTTCAATTCGACTGATGTTTGAGGATTCGGTGGTTCGACGTTGATATCAACAGTGAACCAAAGAGAATATTTATAATCCGATGGATCATCAGGCTCAAGTGAAGGGATTTCATCGCCATCGGAATCGACATCTTTGACTGGCCATGGTCCTGGTTGAAAAACGACAACGCCTTTATAAGTGCCACGTTTTGGCGGACAAATTTCAAATTCATATCGAGCTGATTTTTTCGGTGGCACACAAACATGTGGCGGACCTTGAACAAATGGTAGATTACATGTGACGTAATAAGCTGTTTTCTTTGATTTTTTGTTCGTTATATCAATTGAATGAGTAGTTCTATGAAGCAAAAGATGATTTAGTTTTTTGTTCGTTTTTTGTCGAAATTAAACTTACGTTGAGCCAACTTTACTTTGTAATTGTAAATGTCCGATCTGCAAATGAAAACAAATCTTTCAAAACAAAGAAAAACGAATTTCTAGCAGTTCTTCTACCGGTGGTCCACGATCTGCTTTACCACGAAGATTATATGTTTGTGTAAAGCCTGTATCTGCATTGTTAATTATCATTTGACTCTGAAATTTATCATCTTCAATTTGAGGATTGAATGTTAATGGAAATTGATAAATTGATTTTGCTTCAACACGAAACGTTTTCGGTCCAGTGAATGCCTTATGACCAGTAAACGTCACCGTCATATTCCAATCATCTTCAGTTGCATTTGCCTAACAAAAACGATTCGAAATATAGTTGTTTATCAAAAAAAAATTCTACGAATAATTTTCATACAATCGGAATATTTTGTTGAACAGGCGTGAAGACACTTGTTCGCATGTATAATGTTGCTGTTTGTCGTTCGTTTTCACTTTGTGTTATACAATGAATTTCGATTTCGAAATCACGAAGATCATTTCCGCATGAGAGAGAAATTTTCGTTGCATAAATGCCCGGTTTATCCGCTTGAAAACGAACCGGCAATTTAACGGATAATTCTTCCAATGGAAAAGCGAGAGATGTTGGTACGATGAAATTATTCGATGTTGATGATGATTGAACTTTGAATTCAGGCAAACGTGAAAATGGATGAAGACTTTTCTTCGACGAGTCAGGCAATTGATCAGTTAAACCGAGTAGACTTTGTTTTTCTCGTTCACGTTCAGATAAACCCTATGGAAAAAAAAACGAGAGAGAATTTTGTTTGAATATAAAAAAAACAAACAAAAGAATTATTATGATTTTTCTTACTTGCCAACGAACAGCAACTAATGCGTTATGTCGTTGACTATTTTGAACAGGTATGTCAATGTCAAAGACGTTTGTTAAGCCAACAATAGCTTTAAAACGAAGTTTTTCTGGTTTAACTAAAAAATAAAGGAACTTAGTTTAGTGAAAACAAGAAGAAAAAAACAGATGCAGTTCATTTAACCTTTCTTTTGATCTACTTTCATTGCTTGTTCACTTGATACCGGAAACGATCTTAATAAGAACAAGAGAATAAAGGATTTGTCTGTGAAATAGTAAATATTTTATGAAACATACTCGGGTTTCTTCGGAATACCTTCGATAAGGAAAAGAAATTCTCCAATAGATTCATTCATAAAAACAAGTAGAGCTTCTCGTCGTTTAGCTGTTGTGGCTATATATTGTACTTCGAATTGTGTTGTTTCATGAGCTTTTAATTCGATCGATGTTTGTTCAATAAAAAAACAATCGATCTCTTGATTGGATTGTTTTTTCGTTTTATTGAAATTACGAAATAGATCTTCGACGGTTTCTTTTTTATTTCTATTTACAATTGATAGGAATTGTTTTTTTTTGTTGTTGTTGAAAATCAAAATCAGTTTACTGTTCAGCAGATGTAACAAGAGGATTTCTCATGTCTTGAGCATTTTCCGATGAATTGACAATGGCAACTTGAAATGTTCCGTTTTGATTGAATGGATTGGTTATTTCAATAGTTGATTTAGTTATTTTATAAAGTGGAGCTTCGATTCGATGAGTTTTCTGATTAAAACAAAAGAAAAAATAGTTTACTTATGTCTGTATGTAGTTATGCAAATATAAATATTGTGAATTAGTCTTTAGGGTGAGAAAAAAAACACAAACAATCACTGAACTTCAATGGGTAGTATTCTTTTTCTTTTACCTTAGTTGAATAGACACACTAATAGAAATAAGAAGAAGAAGAAGAAGAATTAATGAAAACAAATGCTTTCAAATGACATGCATGTCTTTCTTTCTTTTTTTTTCAAAAATATCGTATCGTGTAAAGAGATTCTCTATGTCTTATGAAGATACATACTTTCGGTGTAATTGTCTGTATAGAACCTTGCAAATAGAAGACCATAGCTGAACCAGGATTTGTATTCGAACGTTTGCCATGTAACAATAAAACTGCATCAGTCGGTCGAAGACGTTTATTTTTACATTGAATACTGACTAAAAGTGATGCTTTCGAAGGAATACTCAATGTTGAACCTTTGACAAGTTGAAATTCATCAGCATCTCGACCGATGATATTCATATCATAGATTAATGTTTGTGTACTTGGATTGGTTATTTTAACTTGAGAAACGGATGGTTCATGTAGAACACCACCGAATTGTATTGTACCTTTGGTTAAATATTCAGGTAAATGTTCATAGAGATAACAAACAAGTAAACACATGCAAATTGGATCGGCACGTGTGACATCCAATGCTTGAAGGTCATATTCAAGACCAAGTTGTAAGAGACAAGAAACAAGTATGAGAGCATTTTGAAGATATTGTTCGCCACTTGTTGGATGAACATACATGCGTTGTAAATGTGGTTCAATCTAAACGAAAGAAAATTATTCTTTTGAAAAGTTATTTTTTTTATTTTGATCTTACTAAAAATGGGCAATAAGCTCCAAGAACCGTACCAAGTACAATACTATCAACAAGATCGATGTCAAAATTAACAATCCATCGTCCTGATGGCATATTTACTAGAAAAAAACAAACAACAGTAGAACATATGCGTGATATTGTTGAAATTACCTTGATCTCCATTCGCCCAAACTTGTTCTCGATAATTCGAATAGCAATAATTGAGCCATGTTAACAAAATTCGTTCACTAACACCGTATATATTGCTCGATGTTGGATCTGTATTTATATCCGGCATTGGTTTACTTCGATCTGGTATTCCTAATTGTTCGTATGATCGAGGTGTAACACGACTAATTACAAGACTCTTTACAAACATAAGGAAAATATTCGAAATGAAAAGAAAACTAGTCGAAAATCTACTTTGAGAATTTGCATGAGAACATCGACCCAAGTTTTCTTTGATACAACTTCGAAGACTTCAGGTGATAAATGCAATGGTTTCGTACGTTCTTGTGCAAATTCAGCATCTTTTTGGTCCACAGATGTACTCGCCGATAGAGCTGATTCACGCATTTGAACATAAACATCGTATAATTCAGGTGGAAGTAAATATTCTGGACGAATGAAAGCAGTACACGAACCTTGTGTTCTAAACAACAACAACAACAAAAAGACAGATTTGCAATCATAATCGAGGCAAAAACTTGTTGTTTACTTTAAAAATAAGAGTAATAAACGATGTTGCCATAGATATTGTTTCGTAGCTTCGTCCATTTTCCTTGGTGGAACTGAATTTTGTGGTATGCCTGGTAGTGAATGACCGCTAAGATTAGTGATCATATCGTAGATTGTTTTCTGTTCTTCTTTCGCATTTTGTTTACTGCCAACTGTTTCGAAAAGTCTTTTGAATAGAGCACTTGAGAAAAAAAGACAAATCAATTTTGTTATTCGAAATAGAAAACAAAAAACCGAATGAATTTTACTTTCGAAATGATTGCGGAATTCTGACTGCATAAGTACCTTTCGACCAGCCTTGATTCGAATACCATCGTTCAAGTGTTGATATTAACCATTGAAATGTTTTCGAATCATTATCTAAATATGGTATTGAAACAGCATTCAATTCTTGATTCACTGCTGCTGATGATTGATGGAGGATATGTGATGAACTCGAACGAACACGAGCATAGGGTGTCTAAAAATTTATATGAAACTAATTTCAAAGAATGTTTTTTTTTGTTTACTGGTGAACGTTCGTTTCGATTTTGAGCTGAAACATCGCCGTCGATTGATGTTTCATCGGAAGCTTGATCGCCTTGATCAAATGTTGCACTTGTACTTGTATTCGGTCGAGAGTTCGAACTGGTTGCTGTACGACGTTGTACAAGAAGTGGTTCGCCTAACGATTTATTTGAATGAGATTTTGCAAATAAAAGAAAATAAAATCGATCGTCTTACCACTTGAATTACTTTCATCGGATTTAATTCGACTACCTTTCATAATTTGACCTGGTTGAACAACAATTTGATATTCACTCTCGGATTTCCATAGAAATGAATAACATGTAAATATCGAATTATCAGCTGTTACAAAGACTTCATATTCAAAACTAGAAAAAAGAAACAAAATAAATAAACGAGAATATTTTCGTATTATGATTATTCAATTCAACAAACCTATTTCGATCTTCGTCAATAATTTTAATAACAATCTGTTCTGAATAGGAATGATTACTACTGAAAAATACTTTCAATAGGAAATCTTGTTGTTTATCAACATTAATAATAGCTGGTTCGACGAATGTCGCATGAAATTCATAGGATGCATCGATTGGTCGAACATGAGAAACGATAATTAATTTTGTATTTCTAATTATTTTTAAAATAAAAACAAAACGAAATCGAATAAATATTCGAAATTCAGACATACTTTTCAAAACCTTTCGATCGTATTCGAACTGTTTTAACACTTTCAATATCAAGTGGCACTGGTGGAAGAATTAAACGTCGTGGTTCGAAAATTAAACTTGGCATAATAAGTTCAGCAGTTATATCAATATATGTATACGGTGTTTGTTGATTATTATTGACATAGAGTGGTATACGTGTCTTATATGTACCGGGTTTTGTTGGAACAAAATTAATTTTGAATGCAAAGATTTCTTTTGATTCAATTTCACCTTCTGGTCCAATACTTGATGATGTGCCAATAAATGGTACGAGTGATGAATGTAGAATACGAAAAATATCATTGTCCAATGTTACATTATTTCGTAGATCTAATTGCCAATGGATTTTCTTTTTACTATTATTGATTAACATGACTTCTTGACAATCTAAATAAGCACCTTGTTTCATGGCATTGAATTGTGTTGAATACATTTGAAAATGTAGTTCTTTTGTTGATAATTGTAAACAATCGGAAAGAGCTGTTGCATGAATACGTCGATGAATAGGTGGATGTGACGGTTGAAGAGCTTTCTTTTCGGATGCACTCAATTCACGTTGATGACGAATGGCTGATTGTGGTTTCGATGCTTGAGATAGACCTTCGACATTGAGCAATGGAGGACACGTACGAATTGGTAAAAGAAAATCATAGAAAGCAATCTGAATGAAGAAATAATAAACTGATAGTAAAATATCGAATGAAACAAACAAACAAACAAACCTCAGCAGGAATAAGAATAAGTTTAGCTTCGATAGATTCATTCGGTTGAACAGTAATACTATAGACTTGACCATTCTTTCGACAACATTGTTCGTTGCCTGTAGATTGAAAATCAAATAGAAAGAATTCGAAAAAAATGAAATGACAATTTCATTTACCAATAGGTGGATGTGTTTCAATACTGAAATCAGGATATTTCGAAAGATTTATCTCCACAATACCCGGTACATCGCCCTGAAATAAGAATTAAAAGTCAGTTCGAATAGTTCTTCATACACATTAGTTTCTATTTTTGAACTTTCCTCAAGCACACAATTCTCGACAAAAGACCAGAACGAAAAAAAAATATTAGTTATTTTTTAGTTAAATTTTATTTTGGAATTCAATGAAAATTTAAGCTAATTGCCAGTTCGAACCATCGCATGGAAGACAACTGCATGTTTCACATCCACGTGCATTGAGTTGACTGCCGCACATGCATGGAGCATAGCAAAGAACAGGTATACAGAGTGGATTAGGAAGTTTGAATGGATTTGAAAGTCCTTCAATTGATGCAACTGGATTAGCCGAAACGAAACATGTTGCACAGAACAAAAGAGAAGCGAGAATGACAATAAATTGTTTTTGCATTATGGAATTTTGGAGAGAAATTGAAAAAAAACCGAATGGTTATTTTATCGACAACAATCGCTGATATTTATTCGATATCGAGTCAGCTGGTGATTTTCTCAATTAATAATCTATCATATTACGTATGATAAGCGTCACCTAGATTAAACTATGGTCTTAAAATTGGAATTTGAACTTCAAATTTTCAATGTATTTATTGAAATTAAATTACTACAGCGTACTGGATATTCCTCTACAACATTTGCGGATGTCATCGCTCGTTATCAATGATAAATATCCAAAAGGATACACTTAAAGAACAGAAACGTCAATTGTCGTATTTATAACTTCTACTGTAAGAACTCCTTACGACAAAAAAAGCCCATCACGAGGCAAACAAAGTGACTTTTCCTATTGCCGATCTATAAATATCTGATGCATTTCTCGTACTAAATTATACACAATCGTAGTTTTTTACTTATTATCATCATGGAATTCTCACGTATATTCGCTGTATTTATTATCATCAGTTTTCTCTTAACAATTGTTCTATGCGATTCAACATCGATCGATGAGGATGATGATCAAGACACTCGTATGATTTCCAAACGAAGTATCTTCGGTCATCACAAACATCATGTTCAAGATGGTGCACAAGGTAGATGCGTTCGATGTAAATTTAGTCTTATGCGTTGCTGTCCGCCGAATATTTGCGTTAAACGACATTTTCGTACAGACAAATGTCTTCGTGTCAAATCTTAACTTTTTTCTCGAATATTTTAAATAAAAACTCGCTTTATGTTTGCTGTGAAAGTTCTTTTTTTTTCTTGTTGATTGTCATCTTACTTTATTTTCAATATGAAATGGTTTCGTTGCTTTCATTAATATCGGTACACCATTGAAATTGAATTCGTTTTCGGGAATATTTAAATCAGGTTCGACAACTTCACCTGTCATACGAATTTCTTGTTCACGATGTCCAAGGACTTTCAAACCGAATTTAATATCGAATTTAATCAGTTCAATTGGTGTCACTTCAATAGTCACACTTGTTTTTGAACCAGCTGAAACGAGACCATTCGATGGACTGATAACTACGCCAGGACAAGGATTAGGTTCGACAATCTAAAGCATTGAACTAAGTCAAGTTTAGTTTTCGGATTTGTCGATTTTTACTTGAAAAAATAAATGACTTGTTCCTTCATTCACAATCGTAAACGTCTTTTTCGATGTCATATTAATTGGAATCGAACCGAAATTCACACGTTTTTCAGGAATTTTAAATTTAGCTTTTCCAATTTGTGCGACACATTGCAATGTCGATGCTGTTTCATTTGTTAAACTTCCTGTATGATTATTTCCCGAGACTTTTCGTGACTCATTTGTTGAAAAAATATGTAATGTAAAGAAGTTTTCTAGCGGAGCTTGTGTACTACCATACCAAACAACTTCACAATCGATTGTTTGATACGGTTCAATGACTCCTAGAATATAAAACAGAAAAAAACATTCATCTTTGATTTTCTCAAAGAAAAAACAAGGTCAAACCGGTTGCTGGTCGAATAGAAAATGCCGTTCCTTTGGGTCCAATAACTGGTACCCAACGAAATTCTGCTGGCGCATTCAATGGATTATATAAATGAACAACTTTTCGAAATGAATCTTCGGCAAGAAGATGCGGTAGAGAACGTATAACTAATTTTTCTGTTGATAATTGAACCGATGGTAGACGAACATCGGCTAAGATTTTGACATAATGTCGATAGAAATTATTGATTACATAGGAAAGTGATCGTTGATAAAGACCGATTTGTGTTGGTTCGAATGTAATCGGAAATTGAACATGAGATTTGCCGGGAATGACTTGAGATAAAGGCGATGTCATTTTTAAAGCAGCTGAATCGACGTCAATTTGAACGAGAATAAATTGATCGAGATTGTTTAATACGGAGAGAAATTTAGTGACAGGTGCATTGACACAGACTTCGCCAAAGTTTAGTTCCGGAGGACCTGAAAAATAAATTAAAAATATAAATATGATCCAATGAAATCATGTTGTTTTCCTTTACCAACAACAACCTTGAATAATTGACTTGGTGATAAAAGTATCGCACAATCTGTTTTTTCTTTTTGTGTTGTTGGCACCGAATTGAGACCTTCTTTTACCGGTTTGCGTAATAAATTTTGTTCTTGTTCGGCTAATTCCGATGTTGTTGGTAAACGATATTTCCAATTTGGATAGGCTGGAACTAAATAAAGTGATGAGAGAAAAAGAATGAAGAAAAAAACATAAATCTGCTTAACATCCTCTCGTTCTGCGTGTTTTTCTTCCTGTTCTCTTTTCCGCTACGAGCGTAAAGATGACACGCATTATCAAAATGTTTCTATTTCAGTCCGATAAAGAAAAGATGCTCAGCTATTTTCTTACTTCGAGCTTTGTTGACACCTTTAGTTACATCTTCAGTCGCTATATGTGGCGACAGGAGACCATTGCCAGGCTGCATGCCCAGGTCGAGTTCAGTGTTGTATTTTTTAAATTCTCTAAAATGATTTATAAAATTTAAATAAACAAAAAAAATCTTTTGTTTATTCTACTTCATTCGTTTGACTTCTGTTCGTTGAAATCTTTGCTCGTCGAATAAACGATTATAATCATTTTCATGTAATTCAATCAATTGTCTTTCTTCGTTCGTATATGCATAATCAGGATCAACATAATTGTATCGTTCTTCACGTGTAAACGGCGTACTACATGAAAAGAAAAACAACTGAATCCATCAAGCAAAAAAAAACATTGCGGCAACATACACAAAACTTTCTTCGCGATTAAATGGTCCGATGCTTCTCGCACGATCATTTGGAAATGAGACTTTATGTTTTTTGAAATTATTTAAATATGTACTTGACGAACGTTTGATGTGTGTTTTATCTTGTGAACTATTAAGAACAGCTGCACGAGGATGAAAACGTTGAAGAGAATCTTGTGTCGTGTTAACATTCATGCCGACTTCATTCGAAATCATTGGTTTAAGACCTGCGAACAGCGAGAGAGTGAAATTATCAAAAATTCAATTGACACACTATACCCATATTGAATTTTTCAGGAGGAATTTCTGTAATAATCGCTGCTTGACCAATTAATAAGCATTGAACTTGATGAATGGCTTTTGTTTGAGGATAAACTGGAGTATCAGGATTAACTACAGTGCCGAGTACTTCGCAAACAAGATTTTTTGTGATATCACCTATTCAAAATCGATTCGTTTAGTTTCGCAGGAACAAAAAAAGAAATTTCAACAAACCCATCTGATGAGGAATGAATGTGACAATTGTTTTTAATTTTTCTCGTGGTTTTAATCGTCCACTGGCTGGTTGAACAGCAAAATTAGCAATCGATGGAAAACGAAAGTCAATTGACTGATAATCCGATTGATTGTAAATGAAAAGTGTTTTTTCACTCTTTTGTCCGATATATGTCGATGGAAATTCGAGTTTCTGTGGATCAATCGAGAGTATCACTGGTAATGCCGTGCCTGCGACAGCTATTTCGAGTTTTGTTTTACTATGTTCAATATTCGATAGGCCAGGACTAGCGCCTAGTAATTCAAAATACATAAATGCAGCTATATCTCGTCGTGGTGGTATATCGAGAGTAGTTGCAAACGCTTGTTTAGGCGGATAAGCTCTGAAGAACAACAATAACAAAATGAAATCGAAATGATTGATTGATAGATATATACCGTGGACTGAAACGAAAAAATAGAGGACGTTTTTCGAATGGATTGAGTATGCCTTGATTAGGAAAGACAGTTATAATTGAATTCAATGGATTGAGCGTATATTCTCTATCTGATTCTTGTTCTTGACTACAATCCTGAGAGAGAGAGAGAGAGAGAGAAAAACAAAAAAATTATTTTGATGACGTTTGTTTGTTCAATGAAATGATATTACTGATGGTTTTGAATCGTCGATTAATGCTGAATACGCGACTGGTTCAGGTGAATCATTAAAGAGTATGGCGAGAGCTGTTAGATCGCAACCGTAATAACAAGCGCCAAAATTAAGTTTCTGTAATTCATCTTCAGTTTTTGGATGTAGTAAACATAAACGACGATTCATTATTTTGCCTTTTAATTGAATTTCATGAGTTTGATGACATGCGTCTAATCTATTATTTCGAGAAAAAAAACGATAAAAATGATAAATTCTATGAAAATTTCTTTACGTTGCAAGATCATTGATGAACATAAGTGATGATGTTAATAAAGAAATCTTGAATATATTCAATTTAGATTTAAGATTCTATTCGAAAAGAGAACTATCTTACTTCAACAGGTACCGTTGAATTCGGTTGAACAACAGCCGATTGTGGTGAAAAACTGATCGGATATTTACCTTTATAATCGATTTTATATGGTGCTGGTGTGCTACCTGAATTTTTAACTGTAATTGTTTTATAAACAGTTTTATTATCAGCAACATGTACACCGAAATCGACACAACCTAGACAATACGAAGTTGATTGACATTTGAATTTTCATATTTCTTTCTCAATTACTATCAACTGAAATATCCGGTCGTGCTGGAAAAGCATAGAGAGGAATCGATTCTTCGTGTCCATCGATATCAACAACAATAGTATCACGTTGTTCTTGATTTGATTTCGCAATATATTCAATGATTCCAGTTACTTCAAGACCTGGTGGTACAGGTTGATCGGGATTTTTGACAATTAATTGAAAATCCTGAATAGGAAAAAAAGAAAATCACGGCGTTAGTCGATTTCAGAAAAAGAAATAACGAAATAACCTTGATCGCCGGTCGAAATATTTGAATACGTTTGCTTTTTATTCCAACATTTTTAACATGTATAATCTGTCGATAGATATTGTTTTGTAAAACATGAGGAAATTCAATTTCATTCGGCTCAATAACAACATCCAATTCTTTATAACGCATTTTGTTTTAAATTTTTATTTGTTTTTTCACAGAGAAAACGCAAAAACTAAATACACAGTATGTGTGTATGTTGTTTCTCGGTTAAAACCTGTCGATAGGAACAATTAGCCATATTTAAAAGTTCACGCCAAGCAACGTCCTCTATCGATTTTCATCATGGATTCTCTAAGACACTAATGCATCCTGTCTAATCAAGTCGATCTATTGCGTTACATTCGCTGTCAACACGTGCTTATTTGATCATGTGTTTGATTACAGAACAGAAGTGCTGCTTGTAGTTAGATAAAAAAAAAGTTCATGGCTTTTGCGCGTGATGAGTGTTTTTTTCTTGAACATTATTTGTTTTTCTTTCTCAATCGACATCCATCGATAGGTCGAAAAATGATCATCACGCGCATTAGATTAATACGTGTGCGTATGTATGTTTAGAAATCACATGGCTCAGACGACGGCAGCGATGACGACGACGTCGTCTCGATTGCGTAGATGAGTCAGAAATAACAAATACATTTCGTTCGTCTTTATTATTTTCTTCGCATTTGACGTTTCTAACAAAGAGACACAGCACTTTTATCATGTTTATTTTTTCTTCTCGAATCAGATAAATAACAATAAACACTTGTTTATTTAGATTTTTTTTTCTTTAAAATATTTACAAGAGCAGTATTCAATCATGAACAAATCATTTCAACAATATACATCGGGTAGAAATTGTGAGCCCATCGTGTTTGTTTATTGTTTTTTTTTTGTTTCGAATTTAGATTCCTGGATTGATATTCAATCCGATGAAAGAATCGTTTTACCACCAAATCAAATGATGAGTTCGTTTGCTGATAGAGATCTTACAACAAGCATGCATATCAACGAAAACTTGTTGTTAGAAGCACAGAAAGAATCGTCACGTGTTAGTTCGAAAGCTTCGACAACGAATAGGTAAAATCGATTCGTGTTTTTCTTGAGAGTGAGGCAAAAGACCAAATGCAATGACCTTCGATTGATTTAGCTCGTCGCCAAGAAGTCCCAAAAGTCCTGTACAAACGGGTCATAATGCAGCTGAATTAATGTCCTATTGGTCATCACGTATCGAGGCCGAACCACCAAAGTAAAATTCATTTTCATGGTTTAATTTTGATTTTGTTTGTTTTTGTTTAGAGAATGGAAATTTATGCATCCAATAAATCGTAGTGTTCGTGATCAGTTAGTCTATGAAGACGAAGAAGAACGAGCAGCTCGAGAAGCTGAAAAGGCATTAATCGAAAAGAAACATATGCGTTTCGTTTTTCTAAGTAACTGTGCCAGTTTTATTGTTGGCATGGGAATGTAAGTTCTTTTTTTCTCAAATCGATTCGTTCTAATTATTCATAATTTCTAGAATGTATTTATGTTTACGTCGTTATCTGCGTATGAAAACACCCTACTTCTACGCCTTAGATTAAAAATACAGCAAACGAAGAAAACAACAATTGATTTTGTACATAGAACATTTATTCAAACAAAAAAACTAAGATTGAACATTTCATTTCTTTTCTTTTCTTCAAACGTTTGTCAACGCCAGTTTTTCTTTTTTCTTCTTTTGTTTTATTTACAAATAACACTCACAACACTTCTGTACATACATATATAATTTTCTGCACTTTATTTGAGTCATAACTCAGCATATTTACGTTCGTATGAACATTCCTCATTGAAACATGATTCGAATTCTTATAGAACATCAACATACATTTCTTCGTTTTTTTTTGTTGTTTATTTGTTATATATCTCTTTTTTTTTCTCTTTCACTTGATATTTATTGTTTTCATTCGCAGATTGTTTCGTATTTGTGAAAAAAAGAAGTTTTTTTTTTCGTATGATAGTGTGTTGGGATTTAGTCGAACAATATGAAAACAAGAACTACTATTCAAGCTGAAATGTATTATATTTCATGTAGATATCAATGTCTTATTTCATTACCGTCGGTTTTTTAATGCATGAAAATACAACAAAACATATATCCATTTTCTTTTCTTTCTTCTTTCGTTTTCTCTTTGGTTCGTTTTTTTTTATTATACATTATTGACACTATAAATAAACTTCTATTCATCATTGAAAATCAATAATTGAAATTTATTTGGATACTTTAAATACATTAATCTTTTATTTGTCGTCTGTGTCTAAACTACTCTTTCAAGTAGGAACCAGATGTTAATGATGGATATTCAATATAAATTTCATAGAATAATATTAAACAGAAAAGACATGATAACATATCATGTCAAATGTAATTTATTCGGAGAAATTCCTTTCATGTAATAACGATCATTAGATTCTTTTTCGTTCGTTTCACGTAATTTAGCATAACTTCAATTTATTTATATCTATTTATAAATGACGGAATGTTATATGCGCAAAATATTTAATTAAAAATCGGCCAATCGTACTGAATTTTATTGATATGTCGTCGTCGAGAATAAAATTCGAATTGAATATTATTTTATCACGTTTTTATTTGATTTTATTTTCTTTGATGAAAAATCAAAAGTCAATTAGTATACATCAGCGAGAAAAGTTTATTGTATTCGCATAGATTAGAAATAGGTGCCTGGACGAGGACCAACAAATTGATTAGTAGCATAGATTGTTCCACCTGGCCCGTAAACCATCGTTGGAAATCCATAGACAGCTGGATAACCTGGAACAACATCCGGGATACGACCAAGAATACCGTCTCCATTGATATCTCTGCCAGTCATTCGTTCCATCATCGCCAATCGACCTGGTCCACCGATGTAACCATCACCATTTAAATCAAGACCAAATCGTCTTTCAAGTGCATTGACAATAAGACCTATTTTTGAAAAGGAAATTTATTTTCTATTCAAATCATCGTCGACAGAAAGAAAAAGAAAACTTACTGTCCATGTAGGGATTCATGATTTTGCTTGATGCGAAACGTTTACAAAGAAAACTGAATGATATTTCACATAGATTGCAGTAGTATTTATACTATTTCAAATTGTGTGCAATTTTTTACGGATGATTGATTTGTTCTCAGCATAGAAAACATAAAATGTGTCATGATCGGCAAAGGAAGTAGAGAAAAAAGCGCAGTGAGAGAGAATGTAAACGTGCAAAAAACATTCCCCCTCGAAAGAATGATAGTGATCTTCAATTCACTAAATTTCCTAATTACAAATTGACGTTGTCATGTGTTATTCCCAAACAAGTGAACAATGAAATCGAATACAATTGGAACGAACAAAATACAATTAATGTATAATTATATTCGAAATGATATTGAGCTATTTTCATGACTTTTTCGAATAATTGCTGATTTCTATTTATACGTAAATATAAATATAAGATTTTACGTCATCAATTGAACATTGCCGTTAAATTTCTTGCGCATTTCCGTCTTTTATTTTACCGGCAAATTGTTTTCATCTATGACTGCACCGCGAACTTTCTCGTTTCAAAACTGAGTAAACAACGTCTCGAGGTTATCCGAGCAAAAGAGCTCAACTATTAGAACTTCAAAAAAAGCGAAATATTATTTATTAGTAAATATTAAATGTCTTATATATATACAAATTCTTAATTAAAATAATAACCAGACCTGAACAAAAGAATAATAATAATAATAAAATTATTAAACTATGATTAAAATTAATTAGTCGTTCGTTGGTTTTGCATTAATTAGTATTCATTAAAGTAAATACTTCGACTTCTTTGCAAGCGAAATATTTTTTCGCAAATACGATGCCACCTTGATTCGTTGGATCGGTATAACTTTTTGGAAAGAAAATACAATTGGTTTTTTCGTTGAATTTATTTCTCAAACACAGATCGCTGCCTTCGTTTTTCGGTGAACCAAAATTCGGTCCACATGTTGGATTATGACTTATTGCACATTGTTGATATTCTTTGGCAACAGGAAATTTTGTTGGCGGAATATTCAATGTATTTTTTAATGTAAATAAAAATGCCGATGGATCAGCTTGATCTGCACGTAGATTTGCTGAACTCCATGGAATTGTCGTGAAACCACCGAAAATATTACCGAAATCAGTTTGAATTATTGAAATTGTCGGTGCATGCGAACCACAATTACGATGAAAATCTGCAGCATCGAAACCGTGTTCGCTTGCTCGATAAATGAGTTGCCATGTTGGCTGTTGTTGAGTTATCTGAGTAAGAATATCAACACCGATGAACTCTAATAATTTGTCTTCATATTCCGTTGTCAATAGCGAACTTCCGATGAAAACACTGAGACGATTTTCAACTAAACTCGACGATCGCCATGTCGAAGCTGTTTGCGCTGGATGCGGTCTTGATTTCAGTGAAAGTGATTGATTAAACGGTGACGTACGTGAAATAGTACTTGACGAAGGTGTCGGTGAAAACGGTGTCGAACGTGTCCGATTAATCAACGGTACCGGGCTACATGGTGGTGAGGAATTAATCGAATCGAATACTTTCAATGCTACGATTGTTTCATCTTTTTTAATTAAAACATTGAGATCATCCTCTAAATTTTTCAATTTATAATATTTCGCTTCGATAAGCAATTCTCGTCTTGTTGTTCGATCATCGATATTAATTTCACCTGTTCGAAGATATTTAAGAATGAAATCAAATAGACGACCGTCTCGATCGATAAATATCGGATTGTCAATTGTATTCGTATTTGCATTCCATTTGTCTGTAATTAATGACTGAAAAAATACTGATTGATATTCTTGTGTTAAAGTTTTAATTGTCGTCGTAAAACGTTGTCCACCAACATCGAGATAAACTCGACTGTCCATATTAATCGCCAGTTGTTTCTCAACATCCGATCGATCTCGTCGAAATTGTTCTAATTCTTTTTCAAGTTTCTCCTGTTTTATTTCCATCGAACGTATCATCGATGAAAGCTTGCCAAATTCTTGCGTATAATTAATAAATTGTGTAAATTGTTGAGATATTAAAATGAAATTTTGTTTGATCGCTGGAACCAACTGCTCGAGATGCTTGAAGACTTCCAAATCATTCTCGTCATTGTTTGAATTAGAATTATTAGTGTTATTTAATTCATGACTATTTATCATATTACTTAAACTACCGTTAGTTTGTGACATTACTCTTATTGTTATGATGATAAGTTATAAAGGACAAAAACTAAAACACGAGAAAGCAGAGAAAAATCTATTTTTTTTCTTCTTTTTTTCTACGTATGTAAATATGCCCAATGTGATTTCTTTATTTTTTTCCTTTTCAAAAAAAAACCCGTTATTTTCATGACAAAAAAAAATACGTTTTCTTTTCTGTCTTTTCTTGATTCTGTGTCGTTACTCATTTTTCTTCTCTTATTTTTTTTTATTCCTTTTGATTCTTCGACTCAACACGGAAAGTTCCCGATGTTAGCTTCTATCATATACTTAATACGATTGCGACACATGCGTATGTCTGTTCGTATATTTTTATTTTTCCTTCTCTCCTTAAAAAAAAATAAAACTCCACTTAATGTTTGCATACTCTCGTTTTACAACGTGTAAAAATAATATTTTGCTGTTTTATATATTCAAAACAAAAATCAAGCTTTATAAATGCAACACACACACAAAACAAATATTTAGACGACGGAAGTCAAACGAGTGTTTCGAGTTGATGATTCGCATTGATCGAATTATCTTCAGACGAAAGTGAACCTAGACAAGAATCGGTTGTACTTCGATCAGAGACATTGTCTTCATCTGATGCATAGAAACTGTTTCGTTGTTGTTTGACAGCAAGTAAACGAGCGATATCACGATCGACACTTGATGTTCGCGATTGATTTTGTTTGAGAATACTCTTCGGTTGAGACATTCGTTCCGGTGAGAGGCAAAAACGAACACGAGACAATGAACGAGCTGTATTTGTTGTTTGTCGATTCACAGCTTGATGATATTCTTCACGACGTGATTGACGTCGACTGACTGGAATCTCATCTGATGACAATCTACATAAATAAACAAAACGAAACAATTCTATGCTTTCTTTCGTAATTTCATTTGATAACAAACCTGCAATCTTCGTTATCATCAGTATCAGTTCGTGTTACCCAATCGAAGTAATTTTCATAATTTGATGATACTGATGGTCTGGATTCGGAGTAATTACCGGTTTTTGTCAATTGAGTAATGATTTCTTGTTGTTTTCGAATTAGTAGTTCTTGAATTTTTAACTGTTCGAATGCATTGGGAATTGTCGAGGGTGTCGAAGGCAATGGTGTACGAAGAAGTCGTTTACGTTGTGCAAAACGTGATGGAGATGAATTACGTTTGAATGATAATTTAAAACGAATATTCGATGAAGCATAATGAAGAATTATATCTTGAATGAATTCAGTTGACTTCAATGGAAATAAATACGGTGTACATTCAACATATAGACAACAATCATTGATTGTTAGATATTTTTCTTCACATAAATCATCGAGTAAAGCATCGATGACATGTGCAACTGTTGTTAATCGATTGAAATTTGTTATACATTTATGAATGTTTCGATAGGAAACTTGAATACATTCAAATCGACGATGTTGACAAGCTAAAATAAATAAATATTCAATTTAATTACTCATATGAATGATTTTTGCTTTACCTTGCATGATTGTTTATATCACAATATATCTATAGATTGCCATATAGATTTGTTCGATATTTATATATTCATTTTCTCGTTGAGCACTTGTCTCTTCTCTCTCTCTTTCTCTCTTTGTTTTTTTGTTTTCTAAGCCAATGTCGTTATTGTCTTACGTTCTCTTTCTAATTGATTACCGCATCGAATATGTATGCGTATACATGCGGATCAATATACCTCCTCTCGATGGTCAATTTAGATAAATATACGTGTCTATGCCGGAAGGTTAGAAAAATTTCACTTCGATGTCACACGTTAACAAGTTTATTCGATTAGTGTCTGCACATGATTGAGGATAATCCGTTGATGGACGAGCTGTTTTAGTACTAAGTGGATTATTGACAGTTACACTCGAATGTTAGTCAACTGAGAATCTTCAAGTTTTCTCTCTTTTTTTTTGCTCGTTCTGTGAAAGAAAGTTCAATAATGAAGTATAAAGATAATTGATCGATCTCGAATCATCTTTCATGTCGGTCAAACAAATGAACATCAGAAGTAATTGATATTGCCTGATGAATTATTGATGTGATCTAAAAAAAACTAAAAATGAATATGCGAAAAAGTGTCAATGATAAAAAATCATCAAAATAAAAAGGTGAAGAGAAATATTCGTCGACATACATTCCGTTTATTTCGACTTTTTCTTCGATTTTTTCTTCTAGATATAGAAATGATAGAGAAAAGTCGACAGAGATATTTTGAGAATGAGACGAACTTTTGAAGGTTTTGATGGAGATTTCGATTTTGATTTGGGAGACTTTTTCGCACGAGGTGATGATGGTTTTCTAATGAGAATTGAAGAGAAAATGATTAAAAATTTTATGATAGGAGTATTTTACGAATCTGATGGTGCTCGACCATTGGCCCATGTGTTGGTACGAAAATCATAGTGAGCCTAAGGAAAGAGTGAATAAGAGAAGGAGGGAGAGAAAATAGATCGAATTACTTCCATGATTGTCTTCGTTTCTGCACCTTCTTCATTGAGAAATCGTTTGGTAATTTCGAGATAGGGTTCTAATTCGAAAACAAGATCAAAATTCTTTGTGCTAAGTAAATAGATAAATCCTACGATTAAAGGATAATGCATGAAATTTAGTTAATTCTGGTGTTTGAGAAACTTTAATCCATAGAGGCATTTTTCTAGTCCATTTCAGAATATCCTTGATTGAAAAATATTTAAAAAGAATATTGATGGATCAATCAAATAAAAAATAGGTCGTAACTGTTGAGATTTTCAATTTTTTATTATGATTTTCATTGCGACCTTCAATTAAACCCGAAATACAGAACACGGCTTTATCACAAACAAAGACCAAACTACGACAACGTGGTGTTGGCAAATCACTTGCACTCTCAAGTCTAAATACAAATCACAAGAAACTAATAATCGAATCGTATCACGTACTTTTTTATCGACATATCATATATAGTATAATCACTCAGGAAATTTGTTTCACCTACTAATATATCATAACCACCTCTGAAAAAAATCTTTAAGTGTTTAGTTTTGGTGTATTTGTTTCGAATTTACGCTAGATAAATTCGATTTTCATCGACAGTCATGCCACTAGGAAATAAGAAAAAGAAATCGAATAAATAATCTCTACTTAAAATCAATTTCAGACGAACCAAGCAGCAATTGGACCAGTCAATGTTGTGATATGTTCCCATTTTAGTTTTTTTATATTCAAACGTTGAACATCATCGAGTAATCTAAAATTCAAAAATAAAACCTCACATGTAATCGAAAACGACAGTTTCTCACTCATTATCAATAGTTTGACCTCCGGCAACATAAATATCATTGCCATCGGTATAAATCGCTAGAATATTGAACATACATTTACGTATACGAAAAAAAATATTGATTTATTCACCAAAATTAGCACGGCATGGTTGCAATGGTGGAATTTTCGTAACTCCACCAGAAAACTTGAATAAATAATCCGTTTCTGGTTCTCTTTGAATGGGTATCTTAGTGAATAGATTATAGCCACCTGAAATAGTTCGAAATAAGATTCAACAGCAATCAATTCGATTACCAATAATAAAGATGCCGACTTGTTCATGAATGAGTGCATATTTTTTTCTTGGTTCCATTTTAGTTAGTTTTTTCATGACTCTCGAATCTTCACGATCGACTGCCGTTGGATCTTTTTTTATATCTGGACCTGTAATCTACGCAATGAGTTCTTGATCTACTGTTCGAATCAACAACTATCAATATTATGCTTACACTGATAGCTGGATCGAATACTGGCTGATCAGTAGCAGCAGAACGAATGAAACCATGTTGTTGTTCGAGTGTACTGACGTACTCATCAAAAACATCGATACAATGTGTTCGAGATTGAATATATTTCTCGAGATTTTGATCTTGATCTTTGGCACTTTAATTTCAGATAGATTTGAGAAAGCAGAGGATGAAAAAAGAAAATTTTCTACCAGTTTAATCGAGGACGATGAGAACGTTGTTTTGTTTCGTTATGAATGCCTAATACAAAGACATCAGTATTTATTCGACGAACGAATATTTGTATTACTTTTGCCACTGTACTTAAACATGTCTCGTGTAAATCGATTGAGTTCATCCAAATCCCACAAACTTTTGAGATCGTCGGATAATTTGTTAACGATTATCGTTGATTCAGGTGGTGTTCGTTGATTAGGCGAAAGAGTCGATGAATTAACTAAATCAGTACTTGATCGAATATCATCGGAAGCAATTACTGTTGATGAAGACGGATTATGTACGGCTATAGCTGGTATCGGCGATGGAACTTTACTACTTTTATTACTTGCAGTTGAAAGGTTACTCTTAGCACTAGAAAATCGGATTTAGTTTTGTTTTTGTTGTTGAAGACAAATATGAAAATATACGGTGATTTTGCTTGACGTTTTTTTGCTCGATCTGGAACAGTCAGTGTTGTAACTTTCGGACTTTTTTTCGTCTTTAATTAGATTATAGCAAAAATTCAATTGAAAATAAAACCAAACTTTTGACGTCGAATCTCTCGATACATTCTTTGTTGTCTTAGCATTAATCTTCTTCTTCTTCTTATTCTTATTTTCATTTCTTTGTGTAAAATCTTCGTCCTGATTACTCTCGAATCCATAATGTTCGAATATAGATTTATATCTATCGAAGTTATTTAGCAACATAAAGAGAAACAGAAAATTATTATTTACGAACGCGCTTATTGTTTCGAATAAATTTAGATATAATTATCTCGTACATGATCATAAACACTGATGTCGATTGTTGATGGTAAAATAAATGAAATAGGTTCTTCATAAAAATGTTGAGAAAGATTATTCACTGGTGATATTTGTATTCGTTCAGTAATTGTTGATTGTCGATGAATAATAATTCGATAGAATTTCGAAATAAACAATCCAAGAATAATGACGAAAATAGTGATCAGAATGAAAAATATTATCCAACGATATCGACGCGAAAAGTTAGTTGGATTGATGAATGAAGTATTTCCAATTGTTGAATTCATTTCATTGGATAATATTGAACCTTTTTTGTTTTGAATGAACATAAATTTGTTTAAAAAAGCCTTTTTCAACAAAATTTACTTCGATCACATAATTGAATTGATAATTCTTTGATAATCAAAACTTGATTATGCGCAAGACCATTGCTTTCTGTGACGGCATTGATCTGTCAATAGAAACAAATTCTCACCATCGTTGTTTTTTTTGTCCCGTATTTAATCTACCATTGTTATATTTGATGGAAGGAAAACATTGAATGAATACCATTGAAGTACCGATTGTTGATATGGTATACAAAATGTTGAGAATAATTTCGATCCATTGCCGACATTTATCGATGATTTTGCATAGAAATGCATACAAGCTAGAAATTGAAATCGATTATTTGTAAAATAAGAATACGAATAAGACTTTCTACAATTTAACATTGGTCCAGTGATGAGATATTTGAATTGTAAACAATATTCTTGATTTGATGAGAGATTTATTTTTGTTAGAAATATCGATTTCGATCCATCGAATGTTTTCATAATACAAAAATCTATCAGCAAAAAATTCTATTAAAAAATGAAATCACATTTCAATTTACGTTCATTTTGTTTTTGTTTATATCCACATCCATCCGATTTATTCCAACGAAATAATGTCCATTGACAACGACCATTTGTTCGATCTGGTGAACAGATTAATTTTCCTTCGACAAACAAACCTAAGTAAATCCATAGACTGTAAATCACAATCAGTAGCATCATATATTCTTGTTTTCTTGTCTTTCTATTCACTCCTGTCTTTCATTCGACATTCAAATATCTAATCTTATCTTTGTAAATCAATCATTTTTGTTTTATTAAACAATTCTAATTCTAATTTTCCTTGATTTCGTACAAATATAAATATAAAAACAAGGAAAAAGGTTTCACACGTCGACTAATGCACAACAAGAAACAAAAAAAAGAATCATTGAATTTGATTTTTTATTCATGAGTCTCGTGGAAGGCACGGGAAAAGAAAAACATTGATATAATTTGTACTCTCTAATCGGATAAAAGAACACAATTTATTTCTTTCGATGATGATGATGGTGATGATGATTGCTATCGATGACGTCAGGTGCTGATGCTCCAGGCGTATATTCAATTGCTGGAAAGAAACCTTTCTCTCGAAAAGCCGTTCTAAATAAAAGCTTATTCGATCAAGAAAGAACAACAACAACAAAACATACTCGTAAAAATTAACATGAGTTTCTAATTGATTTAATAATAACTGTTGTTGTTTCGAATGTGCTTTGAGTAACTAAAAACAAAAAATCAGTTAAGAAAGAAATTAAAAAAAAACTAGATGATCTTCTTGTTTTTACTTTATATTTCTTTTGACTGCTTTGACAATCATTTAAATCATGTGATAAACCTCGAACAAACTGTAATAATAACGCATTTTTCGTCTTTAAATTTTCTCGATCTCCTGTTAATTGCTGCATTAAACACGGAATTTTCTTTAGATGTTCTTGCAAAGATCCATCGCCATCATCTGAACTAAATCAATTGAAAAACAAACACGATCAATATCATCAATTAATCTATCTGACTAAGCCCACAAATATGTTAATATACTAACAAACACAACATTCTGAAAACAAAACAAACAGTAAGTTCGTTAGACACAACAAACAACATGGTTTTAATTGAACACGAATGTTTTGCTTCTGTTTACCACAGTTCCGGAATGCCGTCATGAATTAAATTCAAAGCTTGATCGCAATCTTGTCGTAAACGTTTTTGTTCGTCTTGAGAACGAACAATATTTTCTTTCATTAATTTTAATTCTTCATTTAATGATGCATTTTCATGACGAAGTGCATTCAGATCTGTTTCTTGTTTTATACACTAGAAAACATCGAATGAATAGTTTTGATTTCGAATTTCATTCAAAATCGAGACTTTATTTTCGAAATTGGCATTTGATTTCAATTGATGATCATATTCGGTTTTAATTTGATCGAGTTCTTTCTCTCGTTTTCGATTCATTCGTTTGTATTCTTCATTTGCTCGTTCGAGAATAGTGACATGTTGTTTTAATTCGCGATTCATTTCTTCGATTTTGTCGGTCTAAAAAAAAAGTAAATCAAAATCGAATCGAATCTATTCTCAAAAACGAACTTTGCCAAGTACGATCGATTGTTCATATTTCAATGTTTGAATTTGAGTTTGTGCAAGATTTAATTCGGCTTTCTTCTGTTCAAATAAACCTATGGATTCTTGATTTGCATCTTTCAATGAAATTAATAACGATTCATATTCATTGATCTTCAAATTGAAACAAAGAAAAAGTCAATCGAAAAAGACTTCGTTTTTCAAATTTCTATACTTTAGTTTGATATGAATATTCATTCTGTTGAAATATTTGTTGAAGAGATTCGTTTTGTGATTGAAGATGAGCTAATTGTTTTTCTAATTTTTGAGTTGCTTGATGTAATAAACGATTTTCATTGACATAACCTTCGATATCATTCTCATTTTTCTCTAACTGAAAATAAATTAAAATCTCAAGTTTGCATTTTTATCCTGATCGAGTAGAAATATTCACTTTTTTATTTGCATGGGTGAGGTCTTTTGTCAATTGATCACGTACATGTACGGTTTCATCTAATGTACGTTTCAAACGTTCAATTAATACTTGAGCTTCACTACGAGTTTGTCCTTCATTACTAAACACAATGAACAAGCAATTTGATGTCGAATAAAGAAAAAAAATGAAATTCGATGAACCTCAATTCTTTTCTTAATTGTGTTAAACTTGTTGTTTGTTCTTCGATTTTTGAATGCATTAAACCTTCAGCTCGATGAAAATCTTCTAATTTATTTCTCAATCGTTTGATTTCCATTTTCAATTGACGATTTTCATCGCTGGTTTGCGACCATTTTCGTTTATATTCTCGAACATACAAATGTGTTTTCTCCAGAACAGGTTTAATTGTTACATATTGTAGAATTAAATCTTCATGTTGACTACGTAGAAGATTGAACATTCGTGTCGATTGTTCTAAACGTTCGTCGAATGAACGAAGTTTATTAAAATCTTCGCTTAAATCTGTTATTTGTTCATGAAGTCGAGCGGTTACATTTGCCCAACGTTCACTTGTTTCTGATGCCTTTTGAAATAAGAAAAAATTCGCATTTGAGAACAAATTGTCTACTATTTTTACTTTTCGAACGATAGTTTTGAAACAATTGCCTAGGAGAGATAATTTTCGTTTACAAATTTGTGCTTCATCAGTCGATTGTTGGAGCTAAATGAATTTAGAAAAATCAAGTTCAGTCTAAGTTTTGTGTTTTACTTGTTCTTGGTGAATCTGATCGGATTTTTGCGTTTGTTCAAGATCAGTTCGATATTTTTGTAATTGCTCATTGGAAATCGAATGATCATGTTGAAGTTTTTCATAACTATTTACCATTGTTGATAATTCATTTTCGAGAAGTTTTAAACGTTGTTCACGTTCGAAATATTCGTCATTTGAATATCGATGTGCTTTTTCATAATTATGAAGATCTTGTTGAATTTGTTGAAGACGAGTTGTTATCGATGACAACTAAAGACAGGATATTTAATTGAAATTTATCTTTTCTTTTTTTCGAAATACTAACATCGTTTGTTTTTTCGTTGAGATGTTGTTTTAAAGTTTGAGTTGATATTTCGTATTGAACAATTTGATCACGTGAATTCGAAAGGTCATTTTTCGATTTTTCATAATCGATTTGAAGACGTGCTAGTAATTGATTTAAGGCTTCAATTTCATGTAATCGATCGTCTAAAGATTTGGTTTGTTCTTCACACAAGCAATTCGTTCGATTTAAACTCTGTTTGAGATCAGTTTCCTACGAAAGAGATTCATCGGAATAAGATTTCTTTCAAGTCATCGAAAGGAGAGCTACTTTAACAATATATTCTTGAATGAGGCAACGTGCTTGATTGAGTTCTGTTTTGAGTGTTTCATTTGTCATTGTTGAACCTTTCAACTGCATTTTAATGTCATCTAATTGACGTGTTGCATCGGTCGAACGTTTTTGTTCGTCATCGAGTTGTCGTGTTAGAATAACAATCTTTGCAGCTGATTTCGATGCCGATTCGGTTTCATCGTACAGCACTTTTTGAATATTTTCGATTTCATTTTGATATTGTTCATTCTGTTCACGTATTTCATCTCGTTCGCTAGTTAATTCAGCGAGTTTATCTTTGATTTCATCGAGATTTTTCAATAGATCCTGTTCGTTTGATCGTAATGCTGAAATATCTTCACGAAATTTGTCGATTTCAGAACTGTGCCGACGTATTTCATCTTCACGAGTTATTTTTATATTACGTAATTCAGCGTCACATCGTTCAAATTGATGTTGAATGGTTTCTTTCTACAAAGAAACGAAATAAATTTTCGTTGATTTTAACCTTCGAATTGTCAGCAGACTATTTATCTTTCGATTCGAGTGTTTAAAAGGTTTTTTAAAAGTTTATTTTTCAATTACTTACCTCTTGTTGAATATTTAAGATATTTTCTTGTAAAGTTTTAATTTTATTTCCTTGTTCTTCTTGAACTTCATTCAAACGGGTGATTTCTTTTTCTTGAATTAAACATTCTTCTTTCGTATATTTCGATTGAATTTCAAATTCATGAAGATTTTCATCCAAACGAACTAATTGTTCTTGTTTATTTGTTAACTATTGAATAAATAAATAAATAAATAAAAATCAATTCAATATTGAAAAATCGAACTTGTTTATTTAACGATTTTTGCATTTTATGAAACTCGTCCTGTTTGAGTTGATATTGATTTGTTAAATGCTGAATTTTTTCATTCAACGCTTGATTTGTTTGCTCTTCCTCGGTTAATTTTTCTGATAAATGTCGAAGCTAAATAGAAAATTTTTTTTCAAAATTTGCAAATTTCAATTTTTGTCAAATTACATCTCGTTGAAGAACTTTAATATCATGCAATGCTTTCGATGCATTTTCTTCGGCATATTTTTCTCGATGATGACTTTGAACAAGACCTGTTTCGAGTGTTTCGTTTAAATGTGCGACTTCAGCTGTTTTCTCAATCACCGTTTGTTCTAATTGTTCGATGTGTATTTGTTTGTCGAGTAGATCTTTTTGTTTTTGTGTTAATTCAAATTTATATTTGTTCATTTGTTCTTCGTAATCGATTAATGTTTTATTACGTAGATCGATCACAGTCATAGCTTCGATGAGTTTACTTTCGATTAGTTGATTTTGTGAATTGAAATCATTGATTGTGTATTCGTATTGTTCATTTTGATGATTTAATTGACGAAGATTTTCTTGAAGTTTATCGATTTGATCTTTGTAAATTTGAATATTTGTTTTTAATTGATGATTTTCCTGATCGATCGATTGAGTTTTCATCGATTCGATTGACAATAGGTCCTGAATTTTACGTAAATCAAGCGATTGTTTATGAATCTTAAGTGAAGAAGAAGAAGTTTAATCGAAATTGAACAAATGAATTGTTATTTTACTTACATCATTTTCTCTTTCTTCACAAACACGTTTTAATGTTCGAATTTCAGTTCGTAATAAATCACAATCATTAGTATTCATCTGTGTTTGTTGTTCAAGTTGATCATCATGAGATTTTCTCAGCAAACGAATATCTTGTTCAAGTTTACTGATTAAACTCTCCTTTGATTTAATCTACAAATCAAAAATGAATATATTTCGGAATTGAGGGAATTTATCGATTGAATACATCGTTTGTTTGATTATCGAGTTTTTTTCTTGTCAACTGTAATTCTTGATCGAGTTTATCGTATTCAATTTTTGCAATTGTTGGCTCAATTGGTACAATCGGATAACTAGTTGTTGAAACTTCACGTTGAAGATTACGAATTTGTGTTTCGAAATCCGCTGTTATCGAATCTTTAACTCGACACTAAACATACAAATGAATTTATAAAAACAATGAGCTTTTTGACGTTCACCTGTCGTTGTAAATCGCTTTTCTCGTTTTCTAATTGAACTTTTTCGTTATTTAACTGTTCGATTTGTTGAACATATTGTTCGATCTGTTGTTTTTTTAATTTAATATCATTATTCAACGAATTCGTCGATTCTCGATGACGATCAGTTATCGTTTTTAATTTATTCGATAGATCAGAAATATGTTGTTCATAACGTTGTTTACTTTGTTTGAATTCTTCTTCGATATCTTTGATTTCATTCATTTTCACACGAATCTAAATACGAAAAATGATTTTGTCGTTTTGTTAAAAATTTCTTTTATAAAACATACATCCATTTTTAATGTTTCACTTTTTTGACATTCTTCAACGAGTTTTAAACGAAGATCATCAACTTTGTTTGAAAGAACGTTATTCTTAAAACAAATAGAAACGAATTATTCTTTCCAATCAAAAAATAAATAAACCTACTTGTCCTTTTAAATCATCATCAACTAACAATGAAGGTTTATTTGACGTCTTTAAATCAATAGAAAAAAAGAAAACGATGAAGATTTTCGGTTTTCTTTTTATTTCAAAGAAAATAAACACATCTACTTGTTTGGCTAATTCAGTTTGTGTTTTGCGTAGTTGGTCGATTTCAGCCTGAAGAACTTGAATACGTTCGTCACGATATTGAATTTCTTTATGGAAAGGTACGGTGATTGCATTTTCATCGGTCGATACGCCCGTAATTCGATCGATGGGAACAGTTTTCAATTGAAGACGTTTTGTGTCCCATTTGCCTGTTCGTTTAGCTGTATTAATAAATGTTGTTAGACAATCAATATCGTGTTTTAAATCGAGATTTTCATGATTTAATTTCCATTTTTCTGATTCGATACTCTTGAAAAAGAATTTTTGTTTGATTATGCATAAAAAGAAATTTTCTATTTAATCTTACGCTGACAGTTTTCGTTACATCGGATAGCGAATGATGTTGCTACAGATGAAAAGAACAAAAAATAATAGGGCGATAGTTCAATGTTTTATTAACGTACTTGTAGAGAAGCATTGGCTTTTTTTAATTTATTTTCAAGTAGACAAACACGTTGATTAGCTTCTTTCTCTAATTCATCAAGACTTTGCAAGAGTAATCGTGTTTGAATCGATAAATCTTTGACATAACTTTCATAAACAGCTAATTTTTGCTAGAATACAAAAAGGTCACGTTTCATTTTCAATGTAAATAAATTTCATTTTGATCGTTAAATAAGGAAACCTTAGATGTTCAATTTGATTTTCTAGATAACAAAAGAAAAAGAAACGAGACAAATTGAACTAACCTTGTGACGTTCTTCGCCTGTGAATTGTTTCTCGTCAATAGCTGTCAATTTTTTTACATAACGATTTTGTACTTCTTCGAATAACGTAGCAACATGTTTGACATTAACATTCGATTTCGAACATGTTGATGTACTCATTGAAAACGACGATAAAACAAGAGAATATGTAATGATAAACGAATTTTGATCGATGTTTAATCAAAGAAGGACATTCGAATTTCCTATGGTTTCTAATTTATTCATTCATTTCATTAAATGATTCATTCCTTTGACAAAACCTCTCAATCAACATGAACTTATCGAGCGTAAATGCATTAGTGTGTTAAAATCAGTACGAACAAATTCGTAAATAATTTTTCATGTAAATCATTTTTTTATTGAAGAAGAAAAAAAATTTTTTTATTTTTAAAAAATTTTTCTTTTCACATTCGTTTATTTTCTTGTTGGATGTATGTAAGCATGTGTGTGTGTGTGTTTCTTAGTTCTAAACAATCACAAACAAACATACAGAACGAATTAGATTTTTTTTATCCTTAGATTTTGTCGTTCTAAATGATTTGTACTCAAAAAATATTTGTCTTTTAGATAGAAAATCATCGTATTAGAAAAATCTCGAAATTTCTTCTCTCTTTTTTTGTTCATGTTCTTATTGTTTCAATCAATAGAATTATTCGTCTATAATAAACAAACTAGTTCCAAATCTTGTTGTCATTCTATTTATTATTAGTATTGAATGGCTAATAACAGTTATTAAAAATCTATTTAGTTGCAAAAAACATATAACGTACATTTATTTTTGTCAATTAAAAATCAAATAAAAAAGAACACAATGGCAACGAAATCGAAGAAAAAAGGCAAAACAATGGCATTGACTGATTTTCTTGCTGGTGACTCGAAATTAGTCACTGTTCGAGGAGCAAATTGGTCGGAAATAGTCGATAGTGAAGAAGCTGAAGCTAAACCAATCGGTACTAAATCTCAAACATACGAAACAAAAAAATAAAATTTCTCTGCAAATTCTCTTCGTTTTCTTTTCAATTAGTTGTTGATATCGGTGGTTTACCAACAGCACCTCGTGCAGCTGCTGAAATCGATTACAGTACAATCGGAAACGTTCCTCCATTCATTGCTTATGTTGCCAATCTCTCATTTGAAATCGACGATGAAAAATTACGAAGAATATTCGGCGATTTAAATGTAAACTCAAAATACGAATCATTTGACATTTGTAATTTGTCTTTGTTTGTTAGCCGAAAGCAGCAAGAATAATCAAAGATGGTTCGCGTAGTCGAGGTACCGGCTTAGTGGAATTCGGCACACGTGAGGATTTAATCGAAGCTTTGAAACGAACTGATACAGAAATCTACGGACGAAAAATGCGTGTTAATGTCTCGGATAAACAAGATTTACATCACACCGATGGTGGTCGGGGCGGATTCAGCGGCGGTCAACGACCGAACCGAGGTGGTCCCGGCGGCGAAGAACGACCGGAAATGGCGTCGACATGGAGAAGAGCTGAACGTAAATTGTTTTTGGAAAAAGGAAATTCTTTGATTAAATTATATTTTCAGCTCGAAATGAAGATACACCCGATGAACGTCCGCAAAGTGGATTCAATCGTGATCGACCAAATCGACACGATAATGGCCGATGTAAGTTCGACCTCAAACGAGCTTTTTTATTGGTTATTTTGATTGGATTTTGTAGCAAATATGGGCAATGGTCCGCGAGATAATAGACACGGTAATGATTTTGGATTTGGTTATACACAACGTGGAAAAGAGGATCGAATAGGAGGCGGAGGTGGTAATCGAGATTACAACCGACAAGGACAACGCAATCGTCATCATGATGATGATAATCGTGTGAACAGTAGAGTTGACAGACCTGCGTACGGAGGACGATACAGTGATACACGGTAAGATGATCTTTTTCTCAAATTTTCGAGTTTAAAATCGAATCAATTGATTGATTTCTAGTGATACTCGTGATCGTAATCGAAATCATGGTAAAAAAAACATTATTTTTGTTGACTTTCATTCTTGTAAAAACAAAAACCTATTTAAATTTAGATGAAATTCGTGATGATCAAGCTGAACCACCACGAGAACGTCAAAAACTTCAACTTCAACCACGTACAAAACCGCTCGAAGAATTTCAACCGTTATCAGGCTCATCGTCATCTGTGAATAATGTTGCTGCTAATGCCAGACAATCGAACCCCGATGAATCGACATCATCTCAAACCAATCAAGATTCCACAAATACCGAAAATCAAGATTCACGAGAAGGTGAACAATCAGTACAAAGACCAACGCATGGCGCTAATGCGTCGATATTCGGTGGAGCTAAACCGGTGGATACAACGGCCAAAGAAGCGGAAATCGAAAAAAAAATGAAAGAAGCTTCGTTAGCAAATGCTGACGCTTCAGAAGAAACCGAAGAGAAGAGACCACCAGCACAACGGTTTGTTTTTCGATGAATATTTCAAAAAAGATTTTTTTATTCCATCAAACAGACACTCGTACAATCGTAGTGATCGAGACAATCATCATCGTGAACGACGAGACAATGATGGTCTGTCAATACCTTTCTCTTCGCTTCTCTTGATTCGTTTTTTTTGTTGCCATAGGTCGTTCGGGTCATGGCGAAGATTATCACCACAAACGAGAATATAGCGGTAGGAGAAAGGATTGAAAAATCGTTTTTATTGGTTTTTGTTTTGGGATAGGTGGTCGTCAATATGAAGACGAAGGTCGTCGACGTAATGACGATGATCATCATCATCCACGTCGAGGTACCGGCAATCGATACAGTAATCCAACTCGACGAGATCACGATCCCAATCGTCCACATAAATACAACCATTCAGATCGAGGTTTACAAAATCAATTGAATATTCTTTTTGTTTCTGAATTTTCGTTTTTCTTTTCAGATAACGAACATGGTAATTACCGAAATCGTAATCATAATACAAACAATTACCACAACAATGAAGATCGACCATCGAATAATAATAATAATTTCAATTCTGATTCACAATTACGTCATCCAACAAAGTAGTTTCGGCTTTTAGAAATCGATTTTTTTAGTTTCGTTGTTTTTATTAGAGTAATTTCTCGACGAACACTTAAAAATGAAGATGATTCCAATCGAGTTCGTTTGATTGAAATGTTTGTTTGTTTTTTGTTGAATATTCTTCTTTCAGCTTCAATTATCAAATAAATTCGGTATGCTTGGTGATGAAGAAGATCTTGATGATGAAAATGAAAACGAAGAAGCTCAAAGTCCGAGTATCGAGGAATAAAATGAAAAAGAAACTGACTGACATTCTCTCTCTCTCCTGCTCTATTACTATAACTATTTTTTTTCTTCTTCTCTGTTATTTGTTTCCTTATTATAAAAAAAAACACACACACAGACAGAAGTAAATCAAAAAAACGAAAAGAAAAAGAAAAATCAACTGCTATTAAATCTTTTAATTCCGCCAAAGTTCGGTTTTTTCTTTATTTGACTGAGATTCTCTTCTGGTGGATTTGTTGGATCTTTTTTTTCCGTATTGTCTATGAAAAAAAAACTACACATACATACACTCTTCTTCTTCTCTTTTTTTTTCTCTCTTTTGTTTGTTTGTTATCGTTATAACCTTCTATTATTTTTCTTCTTTTCTCTTTCACAAGAATTTTTTTTTGTTGTTTATCGATGATTTATTCATCCTTTCCGTTTTTCTTTCACTATTACTCAAATAAAAAAAAAAGGAAAAAAAAGTTCTGAAAAACAAAATTAATCAAAATTTATTTTAAGTTCAAGACTTGATTTCTTTTTAGATTATTCTATATTCAATAGCTTTTCATCAAACAATCGTTTTGTTTCCTGTAAGTAAACTCATTGAATATCGTCATCATTTCAACTTGTCAAACGATATTTTCTTCTAGATACCAACTAGTACTGTTTACATATTGTTTTTTTTCTTTCATTTGTTTATTAATTACTTACAGGAAAAGAAAACACACAGAATAATAGATAATTGATTTTCATATAAATATAAAATGGTTTATCTTTGTTGTTGTTTGAAAGAATATTTTTCATGTCTATCTATCGATACGTATGCGTATATTTTTCTATTTTGATTATGAGAAACAAAATGTATTTGTATAAACGAGGTAAAGTAGAGAAAGAACATATTTACATTGAATGTGTGTGTGTGTGTGTCTGCGTCTGTCATTGACAGTTGCTTTTAACTTATCAACTAAATGATCAAATTAAAAACAAACGAAATCAATGAATTTTGCACTAAGTTTGTTGTTGATTTTCATTTTGTAGAATCTACTCTGTTTGATACGAGCGCTGATGGAAACAAGAATATCACGTTTACGTTCGTCATCATCAATACAATCGAGATCAGATAGTGAGAAACGAAGTATTTCGCTTTCACCTCGACAAGAACCATCATCACCTGTGTTAACAAACGAAAGTGACGATGAACAAGATCTATCAACAACTGAGAATAAGTTAAAAACCAATGAACATGAATCATCATCGACAGTAATGTCAGATATTGAAGATGAACAAGAGAAAAAACAACGTTCACATCGACATCGTCATCATCATCATCGTCATCATCATCATCATCAAAAACAATCGAAATCAAATAAACGACCAGCTACATATGAAAAACATTCGGTTAAACGAAGTAAAAAAGAACCAATTTCAACTAAACATGAACAACAATCCGACGATGAAGTCAATTCAGTTAATTCTCCAGAGAAAATTTCTAGTCAAAGTGAACAATCACAATCCGAAAAAGAAATGATCTCGAATGATGAAGAAGAAGAAGGTGTTATTCAAGGTAATAACACGCCCGATGAACGTCGTCATCGTCGTCGTCATCATCGTAAAAAACAACGTCGTTCATCATCATCATCGTCATCGAATGATGAACCAACAAGTCCAACAGATCAATCATCGACTTCAATTCAAATACCAAAAAACAACAAAGGCACACAATTAATCGTGAATTATCTACCAGCATCATTACGTGAATCGGATTTTTATCAATTATTTGCTCGTATTGCGCCAGTTAAACTCTGTAAATTAATAACCGATCGTCAGACAGGTCATTCGTTTTGCTATGGTTTCATTGAATATCATAGCAAAGAAGACGCTTTGAAAGCAATTGACAAATTCAATGGTTACAAAATTGAACATAAGAAATTGAAAGTTTCGTATGCACAACCGAAATCAAATGCCAATGATGACAATGAAACAACTGCGAAACATTCAAATTCTTCATCTAGTCAAAAGAATTCGAATATTTATATAACAGATCTACCAGAGAATTTCGATGAAAAAACATTAGAACGTTTGTTTTCGAAATATGGTGAAATCGTTCAAACGAAAATCTTACGTGATCCAAGAACGAAAATATCACGTGGTGTCGGTTTTGTTCTTATGACATCGATACGGTACGCTGAACGAGCTGTGAAAGCACTCGATGGTTACGTACCATCGGGTACGACAACACCAATCTCAGTTAAATATGCTGATCCAAAGAAAACAGCCAATGCCAATGATGACAATTATTCACCATCTCGTTTATCACGGTCATCATCAATGGTTGGATCGACTGGACCGTATGGTTATCCACCTGCACTACCATCGATGAATATGATCGATCCATATTATGCTTCGACACTTCATCGCCATCATCGGCATCATCATCGATCAGGAATGAATATGTACGTCAAATATTCCAATTCCAGAAAAAGAAACTAAATATTTGTTTTATTTTCTAGGAGAGATTTGAGTCCATCGCCTCCCCCTCCACCGCCGCCGCCTCCTTACTATGGTACTAGTCGTTCATCGCGAATCCGTAGTCCATCACCAGGTTTGCCTCGTTCGTATTCATCAAAACATAGCTCAAATCTCAACAATTCTTCATCTCGTTCGTCGTCAAATCGTAATACTGCGACATCACTTGCAGCCGCCTATGATTTAATTGCCAAAGGTTGCCAACAAGCCATTGACCCCAATGGTTTTGTTATCTACGCATTTGGTTTGCCGAATGATTGCGATGAAAATGATCTCGACGAATTATTTCGACGTTACGGTGATGTTCATCGTGTGTACATTGTTCGAAATTATTCGACAGGTGAATCGAAAGGCTATTCTTTTATTACGATGAGCAATTATGATGAGGCATGTCAAGCGGTCACTCGTCTCGATGGATCGACATTTCAAGGTCGTACGATACAAGTACGATTCAAACAATAACAATGTGCAACAAGTATTCATCTCTATATATATGAAAATAAGAATATCAAATGAAGTCATTTTGTCTTTTGTTTTTTTTTCGTCGTTGTTTTCAAATGTATCATATATCTATTCAGAGGAAGTGAGCCTTCTTCGTTGAACAATCTTTCTTTCTTTCTGACGCCGTTGATCTTCTTTCTTTCTTTTTTTTGTTGTATTATTATTATTATTATTATTATTTGTGTCCTACGAAATAATGAGTTTTAGAAGAATTATACTAAGAAAATAAATGAATAATAATAAAATTTCATTATTTTAGATATTAGCTTTTGAATCTTCTAGAACGATTGATGTAGAATAAAAAGCTTTAAAAATAAACGAGATATTATTAACCGGTTCAAATAATAGTACGATATTGAGAATTTAATCTAACAGATGAGTAGTAACAATACGACGACAACAGCAACGAGTAGCTGGACTCAATTATTAAATGCCGTTCAACATGAAGAATCGTCGAGTTCAGCGTCGACTGTTTCTGTTGATGATGTTTCGAGTATAATGAGAAATCCTTGGGATCCATTTCATTGTGCCGATTGGGATCAGCAACAACCAAGTGCAACTTGTATTGCACGAATTAAACGGTAAATAGATTCTGTTCGTGTAGAATTAGTTTTAATATTTTGTTTATTAGTGATATATGGAGTGTATTCAAAGATCCACCGCCAGGTATGTTCATCGCGCCTGATCCTGAAAATATTACCAAAGTATGATAGAAATTTAATTTGTTTTTATAAATTCAAGTGTACGATATTTATTTTTCTTTCGTAGATTCATGCTTTAATTGTTGGACCATTTGATACGCCGTACGAAGGTAGATTGTAGTGAATTATGAGTTCGAATCTATGATGTTTTGTTTTTCTATAGGTGGATTCTTTTATTTTCTAATTCGATGTCCACCAGATTAGTATGTTCAAACGAGATATGAAATCATTGATTCCTAACTTTTTCGATTCAAATTTTAGTCCTATCCGAGCACCACGTTGTCGTCTTTTGACTACAGGAAATAACACCGTTCGTTTTAATCCCAATCTCTATCGTAATGGTAAAGTTTGTTTATCTATACTCGGGTACATACATATTTATTTCCATTCAATCCAATCATAAATTAACATTCTTCTTTTCATTATGATTCATTTAGTACGTGGAGTGGACCATCGTGGTCTCCAGCTCAATGTATATCATCTCTATTGATATCAATTCAATCATTAATGTCAGAAAAACCCTATCACAATGAACCCGGTTTTGAACATGTATATTGAAAAGAAAATCTTCGATGTTTTTATGATTTGATTTGATTTATTTAGGAACGTACAACAGGTGATTCGAAAGCTTATAATGAAATAATCAAACATGAAACATTACGCGTAGCCGTATGTGAAATGCTTGAAAATGAAAATTCTTGTCCGAAACAACTTCAGTAGGATAGATTATTCGTTGTTGACTCTTCGAAATCGATTTCTATTTATTCAGAGAAGTTATGATCAAACAATTTTTCGACTTTTATGATTACTATGCCGATGTATGTACAGATAATGCGAACAAAGATGGACGACAAATGACGGTAAATTTCGAATAAAATCAAATTGATCATTCATTTCTATGATTTAGGATCCATTCGGTGAGCGTCGTGGCTTATTTGAATATACTTCAATCTTACAACGATTAAAACGATTAAAAACAAAATTCGAATATTTACAAAATCCATCGAGTAACAATGTATCAACATCGCCAATATCGAAACAACAACAAATCGATACACGTACGCGTGAAATCATGAACGCTGCAGCTGCACTCGACTCGAATCCAACATCAACTGATACAACTAATCTTGACGATATTTTCGATCAAGATGATGAGCCCGATTCATCGATGGATGAAGACGATGATGATGATGATGTCGTTGTTCCAGATAATGAAGAAAATCAGAAACCAAAAACATCTACATGAGAGATACGAACAATTTCCTGTCTCTGTTTTTTTTGTACATTTAATAATTGAATTTGATTTTTCATCAATGTATAATTATTATCTCTTTGATATTTACTCGTCGTCATATCGTGAAGTAAAATCACACAAAACAAATTCTTCTTTTTTTTCTCTGTATTTATAAATATACTTTCATGCAAATAATTATCAATTCTACGAAAATGGTTTCTTTTTGTTCTATTTTTCAATGTATCGATCATGATAAAATATACACGAGAATGTTGTCGCCTAGAGTGTGACGTCATCGTATTTTAATTTTGTCGTAAAGCGTCATCTGTCGATAAGAGTGCATAAATAAAATCTAAAGATTCAAGATAAAGGCTCTAAAAACATAAAATAATTGGTAGAAAATTTGGCAAAATTGAATTATTGCTTGTGTCTTTTCCTTTTTCTATTCATTTTCATGTTGTGTAGTAATAACAGTATAATTGATTGTTTAAATTGAGATTTTTAGATGGGCGCTTATTTATCATCACCCAATTGTGAAAAAGAAACAATTCAAGGTTCAAATGATCGACTGGCATTTGCTGCAAGTTCGATGCAAGGATGGCGTATGTCTCAAGAAGTAAAATCGATTATTTTGATTTGAATCATTGATCAGAAATTGTTTTTTTTTTCGCTATTTATTAGGATGCTCATAATGCTATACTGAATTATGATAATGAAACATCGTTCTTTGCTGTTTATGATGGTCATGGTGGAGCTGAAATTGCTCTTTATTGTTCTCAGCATTTGCCTGAATTTTTAAAGCAACTTGATTCCTATCGAGCAGGACAGTTAAATGATGCATTAACCGAAGGTTTTCTCAAATTTGATGCACTTCTACTTGAACCGAATGTGAAAAGAATCTTACAAGAATTAGCTGAATCTAAAGACAAAAATAGTCAGAACAATGACGATGAAGAGATCGATGATGATGGCGAGGATGAAGATGAAATGCCGAATGGAAATCAAGGACATGATAGTGTTATACCAAAAAGTTCCAATGAAGAAAATCATCATAATGATGAGTTAAATGTTGAAGAAGCGCATTTATTGAAGAAAGAAGCAGAATTACCTATTGAAGAACTACTTAAACGTTATGGTGACGATTCGAAACAAGTTCAATCGTAAATAGTTTCATTTTTGTTTGTGTTTGTCTTGAAAACTTCGATTATTCTAGTGAAGATACAGAAGAAAAATCTGATGTTCTCGATCACAAAACCGCTGAAGTGACGACAACGAACGGTGAAATTTCTGATCGAACAGTATGAAATTTTCGACATGGATAAATATGAAAAATCGTTTTTCATTTTCTTAGGAATCGAAACCATCATCATCCGAACCGAAATCAACGGCGAAACGTGCACGAAAACCTGTTTCTACGGAAACAACAACGGCATCGACGAAATCGAAATCATTGACACATCATTTACTTGAAAACAGTCTCAATGAATTAGATGACGATGAAGACGAAGATGAAGATGATTTTGAATTAGAAGGGTAGATTTAGTAACAATAATAATCATTCATAGAGAAATGAAAACTATTTTTCAGATCCGATGATGAATCAAGTGAAGAAAATGAAGATGATTATGAAGATGTCGAAGATACAGACGAAGAAGAAGAAGAAGATGGTGACGATGATGATGATGAAGAGAAAGAAGAAGAAGAAGAAGAAGAAAAACAAGCTGATCCAAAGAAAAGCGTTCGACTTAAAAAACTGTAAAATAATATTAATAAATTCGAATTAATTGATTGATTGATTGATTATTTTTTATTTAGTATGAGAAAATCGATTATGGCTATTTTAAATCGACGTTCGAAGAAAAAGAAACACGGCGATGATAGTGAAGAAGATGTTCAAGAAAATCAAGTAGGATTTTTCTTGATTTTATTTCTTTTCTTTAGTATTAATTCAAAAGGAGGACGATGATGACGATGACGAAGAAAACGAACATGGCGATGAAGAGGAAGACGAAGACGAAGACGATGACGATGATGGCGTAGATTTAAGTAAAGTGCTTGATATGAGCAGTGATCCAGGCGCATCCAGTGGATGTACTGCTGTTGTTACACTTTTACGTGATAAACAATTATTCGTTGCCAATGCTGGTGATTCTCGTTGTGTTGTATCTCGTGGTGGTCGAGCTATTGAAATGAGTATCGGTATGTGTTCTATCATCGAAATTCTCATGAAAACGAAAATATTCGATATTCTATCTAGATCACAAACCCGAAGATCCTGAAGAACGTACTCGAATTGAAAAAGCTGGTTACAAAGTAACATTAGATGGACGAGTGTCAGGTTTGTGAAACGACATTGATTATTAATAATGAGCTTTGATTTGATTACGTTAGGTGGCCTAAATCTATCTCGAGCCATTGGTGATCATGCTTATAAAAAAACGACATCATTACCAGCTAAAGAACAAGCTATAACTGCTTTGCCAGACATACGTACATTAATGCTCGAAGATCAAGATGATTTTATGGTTATTGCTTGTGATGGTATTTGGAATTTTATGTCAAGTCAAGATGTTGTAGATTTTGTACGCATTCGTCTTAATAAAAAATCTTTATCTGAAATCTGTGAAGAAGTTCGTTCGATTTTGATTTTTAAAAAATGAATTCAACTTTTCATTTTTTTAGTTATTTATGCATTGTCTTGCACCGAATACAAGTGGTGATGGCACCGGTTGTGATAACATGACAGCTATTATTGTTAAATTTAATTTCAATAATCAATCAACAAATCCAACACAAAACGAAACAGTTCTATCGAAATCAACTGAACTTAATTCACAATCAAATGCTACGACTAAACGAGCATTATCACCAGAACATACATCATCCGATGATAACAACAAAAAACTCAAAGCTGTTTCTGAGAATGGAACATCGACAACTACTGTGAATAATTCCAATGATGAATAACAAGTTTAAACGTTCTCTATTTGCCCAAGAAAACAATCTTCGAACTGTTATGCATGTCAAACGAATTTTTTTCCCTTCTATTGTACATGCTTGATCATTGTTTATCATTCTTTTTCTCTTTGTCTCTTTGTAAGCAAGAGTAAAAAAAAATACCACAAACAAAACTAAAATTCATTCGGTAGGCAAATTTTGTGTGCGTGCGTGTGTATGCGTGTGTGTGTGATCGAGGAGAACAAAAGGAGGAATAAAAAATGAATTCTTCTTTGTTCTTGTTTATTTTTTGTCATTTAACTATATAACTTTTCTCTGTATTTCTTTATGGAAAAAAAATATGATCAATTTGAACCTCTTGCTACAACTTTCGTCAAACCATAAGAATTTATTCATTTTTTTTGAAAATAATACAATAACAAAAAAAGCATTACGGACCATTCAACAAAATAAAATTGCCGTACGAATGTTTTTCCCGATTCGATCGATAGGGCAAAGTAAACTTGCGTATATTTATCGGTAATAACAATAATGGCAACGTTTGCTCGTCGTATTGATGAGCATTTTCGAACGAACGAACGGATGAATGAATAAATCAACCAATGAAATCTAGTTTTGCTTTCTTCATGATGCAAGTAAACCGATTTGTTACGCTTATTTTGTTCTTCTATTAATCTTTAACAAAAAGTGAGATTCGAGTCACTTATCATGATAATTTAAAGTTCTATGAGAAAAAATTCACTTGTATAGCCTCTAGTTATTTGAATACTTTTTTTTTCTTTTTCTATTTGAATTCGAGAATAAGTAATGCTTGTCGCGTATAGATCATGTCAAAAAGACAGACGACATATCGAGTCTCGCATTTTTTTCTCTCTCTCTCTCGCGTCAAGTCATTGTCAATGATCATCCGTGTGTAAATCTAGAAACAATGTTTTTCACTTTGCATTGCCTTCAGGCTTCATTTCTAGTTGAGTAACTAGACTATCTATTTTTTTTCTTCTCTCCACTTTTTTTTCTGCTTATTCCTCATTGGTTTGAGTCAAAAAGTGTCTTGCCTTTCTAACAAATCATGAAACGAGGAATGGCAATGTATGCAATTATATATAGACGTTGACAAGTGAGAAAAGAGTGAAAAAGAAAAAGAAAAAGAAAACGAGAAACTAACCAACTGAACACTTTTCTTATTATTTATTCATTAGTATCAATGCATGTTTGTAATGTAATGTGAAACGACTTCAAAAAAAAACGAGACTGAACGACGAGAAAAGAGTATAATGAAGTGTTTGTGACAGATTGAAACATTGTTTCAAATAGAATTGCTCGAATGACTAAATAGTTGGAGTTCATAGAGAGCAAGAAAAAGATATTTATACACGGGACGAGATGAGAGAAGTAATTTTCTTCAATTATCGATCTTCTCTCGGGCTGTTCATAGTTTTTCTTTCTTTTTTTCTATCGAAATAGATGGATAATAAATAATTTACCTGAAACAACATTGTCGTGATATGCTTTTTTAGAATGAAAAGAAATTCGAGATCGAATATTCTGCTAATGGTTTAGTATGCATTTACATGCATCTATCAAAAAGATAACAAATCGTCATCAAGTGTCGAATCTCCTTTGATAGTATTCGATGAACAAAGAAAACACATGTTACTCTATAATCAATATTAAAAAAACGATATGTTTTTCTCTCTCTCTCTCCGTTTTCTTTCTTGTGACGTTTGGAAATCTAAAGAGCATGAAAAAAAAGTAGACGAAGAAACGACTGTGAATGGAGAAGATAGTTTTTTTTTCTCACGCTTACTAAATTGTTACTAAAACGGAGAAACAAAAGAGAGAAAAAGAGAGACAGAGAGAGAGACGGAGCAAAAAGGAAGAAAGAAGTGATAAGAAGTGGAAGAAGATCATTTGAAACGGAAAAGCTAGTGAGACACGCACACACATCCATCCGATCAACTCTCAATCTCTCTAGTCAAGTGTTTAAAAGTAATTTTTGCTTACGGCTATCGATCTACAGTCTTCTCTCTCTCTCTCTTCAATTTGAACTACAAAAGACAATATATCTATATCTATATTTCAAACGATTATGCCAGGTAAGACTTGACGTTAAGACTTTCGTTGTTGTTGTCGTCAAAGTCAATGAATCAAAAAATCTTGATAATGAGCGAATATATTTTCGATGTTCTCTACTAGGTGAACGTTTATTAAATGTTCTATGTGCAGTATGTGGTGATCGATCATCCGGAAAACATTATGGAATCTACAGTTGTGATGGTAATTTTCTCAGATAGCTCTTTTTTTCTCTGTTGTTAACTTGAAAATGTTGAGTGAATGATATTGCATTAATTATAACCAATTAACGTGAAGTGTAATGCACTTGTACCTGAGAAAGATGTGACCAATCAAAATCTGTTTTTATCTAAATAAAAGAAAACATTTCGTTTTGATATTCAGGTTGTTCGGGCTTTTTTAAACGAAGTATTCATCGACATCGACATTATGTTTGCAAAGCACAAGGTGAATTAAAAGACAAATGTCCTGTGGATAAGACGCATCGAAATCAATGTCGATCATGTCGATTAGCTCGATGTTTTCTAGTCAATATGAATAAAGATGGTAGTTGATTTAATTTGTTTTAACATAAGATTTTAATAATTATTTTTTTCTTTTCAAAAACATTAGCTGTACAACATGAACGTGGACCACGTAAAGTCAAACCAAAAATTCTTAGTGTTTCCAGTATGATTCTTCCGTCATCAACGGGTTCAACAGTTCCGCCTGTCGCTTGTTCATCATCTCCAAATATGATCAATGCAACGGCAACTTCAATTGCTAATCAAATAATGAGAAAACCTAGACATAATATAACACAACAGCAAACACCATCATCTTGTGTGTCAACAATGGATAACTACAATCCATTTTCAACTATTATCAATCAAGTAGAAAAGAAGAATTTATTATTTTTATTTCGCTTTTGATTTCATCTTTCTAGACAACTTTATACGAAGCTGCAGCACGTCTTCTTTTCACAATGACAAGTTGGTTACAATCAGTTCCTTCATTTAAAATTCTACCAAATGAAGATCAAGTATGTCGAACTTTTGACTTAGTTAATTCGACTTTGGTTTTATATAATTATTATTATTTAGCGAACACTTTTGGAAAATAATTGGCATTATTTATTGATTGTTAATTTAAGTCAATGGATGATTCCTATGATGGCTATTCAATTAACCAATAGTACATTGACACAAACTGAACAAGTTGAAGTTCAAAATATTTGTGATTGTATTTATAAATTACGATCACTTGGACTAGATTTTTATGAATATACATATGTTAAAACACTTGCAATCTATCAAACATCGAGTAAATCATTGATCAATCAAAATCATATTGATGCTTGTCAAGAACATGTTCTTTTTCTTATACGAACAAGTTTAATGTCTCATTCAGCTGCAACTTATTCAATTAAATTCAGTCAACTTATTGGCATTATTCAAATGATGAATCATATATCAGTAAATGGCGTACAACATATTTTCTTTCCAAGTATAACATACAATGTACCTGTTGGTAAACTCCTTTGGGAACTCTACCGATCGAAAACAGCTAATACAACAACATGAATAAACGAAAAAGATTTCTTATTTAAATATACAACAAAAAAACGCATTCATTTTTTTCTTCTTCTTTCCATTCTAGTCATTGTTTTCCTTTTTTTTCCTTCAGTTTTCTTTTTCTCATATATTAATAAAATATATCCTAAAATTTTCTTTGACAAGTCTATAAATAATAGTTTGATGTCTATTTGTCACTGAAAAAAAAATGCCATGATTATCTACATACACACTGTTTACACTTACAGAGTATGAAATCAAAGTACATTGAGAAGAAAAGAAGAAAAAAGACGTATAAGTAGACACTTGAAAAACTTTCATCTTACGTCATCTAACGTAGAATAACGAACGAATAGTATTTTTTCGAAACGATTTTGTAAAATGCAGATAGACAGTTTTATAAATATATGTTATTCTTTGGACTTGCTTTTTTTTTATTCTATATACATTTGATCACGTATCTACGAAACATGACCGATCTTGCTAAACTTGTTGTTCAACTTTTCGATATTGAAGCATTTAAATTTGGATCATTTAAACTCAAAAGTGGTATTCAATCGCCAATCTATATCGATCTACGTGTTATCATCAGTTACCCAGATATTCTCGTACGTTTTCGTTAGAAGAAAACAGAATCTATCGATTATTTATTTGTATACGTAGAGATCTGTCGCTGGACTTATGAATGATGTACTTCAACGTGCAAATGTTTCCTATGATTCTATATGTGGCGTTCCGTATACAGCTTTACCAATTGCTTCGGTAAATTCAATAGTTCGTTTTCTTTTCTGTATTATCAATCGATTTGTTTTAAGATAATCTGTGCTGATTATAAAATTCCAATGTTAATACGAAGAAAAGAAGCGAAAAATTATGGAACAAAAAAATTAATCGAAGGCAAATTTCAAGCTAATGATCGTTGTTTAATTATTGAAGATATTGTTACAAGTGGTTTAAGTGTTGTTGAAACAGCTGATGTAAATATCTTTTATTCACTATAAATTGATCATCATCATTTTGTTGTAGAGTTTAATGAACGAAGGTTTACAAGTCACTGATGCGATTGTATTCTTCGATCGACAACAAAATGGTGAAAATAATTTAAAAGAAAAGAACATTCGTCTTCACCGGTAGAATTCATTTCAATAAAAAATTTTATAAACTCGAATATTTTAGAGTATTAACTATTTCAAAAGTTTTGGAATATTTACTAGAAAATAATCGAATAAGTGAAGAAGTTGCTGGACAGGTTCGAGCGTTTATACGTGATAATCAAACACAACTTCCAAGTCCGAAAGTAAATGTTGAACCAGTAATCAAGAATACGTTACCGATTCGAGAACGACTTCGAAATATTATTCAAGAAAAAAAGAGTAATATTTGTTTATCAGCAGATTTAACAACTCTCGATGAAATTATTGAAGTAAAATTCCTTCTATTTCATCTTTAGCAAACGAAAATTTATTCGAATATGTTTAGTTATCTCAACAAGTTGGAGAAAATATCTGCATGTTGAAAATTCATTGTGATATAATCACAGATTTTTCATTGGAAAAAATTCAACAATTGAAAACTATTGCAAGAAAACTTAATTTTCTTTTACTTGAAGATCGGTTTGTGATTTTGAAATCGAAAGAAAAAAACCGATAACATTAGTTTTTTTCTATTTAGAAAATTTGCCGATATTGGTCATACAGTTGTGTTACAATATACGAAAGGTCTTTTTCAAATTGCTCAATGGGCTGATCTTGTTACAGTTCATGCTCTTCCTGGAGAAGGTATTCTTCAAGCATTAGAACAAGTAGATTATTGATTCAGATTATTTAATAAAGAAAATTTTTTGTTAGGCAGCAAAATCAGTCGGTGAACCACGAGGTTGTCTATTGATTGCGCAAATGTCTTCCAAAGGTGCTCTCACTGATAATGAAGTTTATGTTCAAAGTTCGTAATTCATCAAAATGAATATCTTTCAAAAAAAAATAGTTTCTTCATCGAAATAGGTGCGGTTAAATATGCTGAGAAATATTCTGATTTTGTTATTGGATTTATTTCTCAATCACGTTTGTCGAATACAGATAAATATTTTCATTGTACTCCAGGTAAATTATGAACAAAACAAAAAAAATGTTCTTTTTTGTAAATAATTTTTCTACGAAGGTGTTCATTTGAATAATACCGGTGATCAACTTGGTCAACAATATATCACTCCACGGCAAGCAATCGATGGACGTGGTGCTGATATTCTTATTATTGGTCGAGGAATACTCGATTCAATTAATCGAGCCAAAACAGCTCAGGAATATCAACAAGAAAGCTACCAAGTTTATCAAGAATTACGCAAGATCTAGTAGATTTTCAGGGGTTTTCTTTTTGAGAAAATAAAAAAGAAACGGTTAAAAGATTAACTATGTCAAAAATTTTGATAACATTCGAAAGCGCATAGCTCGTGATAAAATGCAGAAAGAATATCATCCGATTTGTGCATTCATTCTTGAATAGACTAGGAAAAATCTGTAATTCAATTATTGGAGAAAAAAATAGAATATTAAATTGATTTAATCGTTCTTGATTTTGACGTTTATTAGTACTATGTATGTGTGCGTGTGTTTTTCTTTCGAAAATATTTATTAATCGAACTACATGTTGTTCACAAAGGAAAAAAAATATATTTCTATTCAATTAATTTTATTTGATAAGAAAGAAATTTCTATTTCTCTTTGTTCTATTCTTATCACGAAAATGACCTATTCATATGTTATAGAAAAAAAAAAGAACAACTATTATTTTGTTGGTAAGATGTTATGTATCTATAAAGAGACGTGACAATGGCATGGAGCTCGCATATATCTGTATATATATAGATATATATAAGAAAACGATCTAGCTTGTCAGAAAATAAGAAAAAGAACAAGGCAAAAAAGACGAGGAAAAAAATCGAAACCAATGCAATGGAAAATGCCGCGCGAACGCACACGATCCAGCTATCATCATCATCTATCTGCTGGTGTTCTTGAGATGACGATGCTGATAGATGCGATCATAATGACGAGTACAAGAAAAAAAAATGCGAGGAAACAAAATGTCGACGAGCACTGAGAGAAGAGAACTCGAAACATTCTCTTTCTCTCCTTTGCCGTTAGTATTCTCTTAGGGCTACGGATCTTCTTCTACATGTTCTTCGTTTTGCACACATACTCAGACGCACGCAGATATAAACGATACAACAATGTTACTGAGACGACTGTCAGCAAAAGCGCATTCTAACTTCGACTCGTTACAATATTCTTCTCAAATGGCTGCCAATATATATATTCATCATAGTAATCATTATTAACATAAAAATAGTACTCATCATATTTTGACAATTGATTGTTTTCTCTCTCTTTCCGCGCATAGATATATTATATTAGTAAATTACTCGGAACAGACAAATCGAAACTTTTGAAAAACAATACAATAAACATGCCTCGATCACGCGTCTCGATTGCTTATGACATTTTACATGGTATTCATTTCGCATCGAATAATGTCTCGACTATTTTTGCTTATCTAAATTATTTTCCACCGCCACCACCTGTCATCCCGAGTCCACCGGCTCAACGTTCTTGGACATGTTCACATCCATCCTATACATCATCATGTTTAATCTCGGATGATCTTAATCCTCCCGATTTCCGACAATACGTTCCATTTAATGATAAAAATCAATCGTTCTTATCAATAAATTCATCTCATGTATCGAAATCCACACATCAAACTCCAACATCTCTATCTATAATCAATTTCGTTTCTAATCATTTTACATTTCTACTTTTATTCATTATTTTTTTAAGTCTATTTATATCTGTTATATTAGTTATTTTACTGATTATTTATATTCGTCGGTCACGACGACAACAACGACGACTGACGTCAACACATCATCATCATGAAATTAACAATAATAATAATAATAATAATACTGAGTTAAATAAAACCAACGAAAAAGATAAAAAATTTTACTACCATTTAATTCCATATCAGCAAAAGCAGACCAAACATTCGCTAACAACATTAAGACAATCGCACGATGGAAATATGGTAATACGTTTATCAAATCACGATTCACCAGTACTCGAAGTTAAACGTTTATCGAAAACAAGTGGGAGTAATACAAATAATATTGAAGAACATGAAGAAGCTCTTTAATATATATATATACATGCACATCTATATATTTTCTGCTTTCTTTTTTTCTTTTTTTGTTCTTTATCGATGTTCATTTCTTTTCTATTTACTCAGGAAAGAAATATATATAAATATACGTATATAAATAACAGTACGCAAAAAAAAACTAAATTGTTTAAATAATTAAACGATTATTTTCGAATACATATCATAAGAACTGTTGTTGAATTGAAATCGTACGATTTCAATGTTCGATTGTCATCTAATTGATCGAAGAAATTGCCAACATGCGTTAATGTGATTTCGTTGGCCTGAAGATTTTCTTGTTTAGCAAATCGTTCTTTCAATTCAAGAATAGTTTTATCCAATGATATGCGAAATTTATATTCTCGATTGAGAAATGTTCGTAATGTTAAACATATGGATCTGAAAACAAAAAGAAAAACGCTATGAGTTTTTTCTTTCGAGGCAATGTGCGACAGAAAATTACTCGGTTGGAAGAGATGATCGAGGTTGTTGACTGGTTTTGTTTTCATCAGTATGAATTACACTTAATTGAATATGATTACACATTTCATTAATTTGATCAATATGATCTTGATCGTACTGTAAAGAAACTTCGAGCGACTGAAAAAGAATTATTCAAGACCAATGTTTTTTTCTTCGAAGAATAAATCAAATTATCTTACATTTAAATACTTATAATGCTCAGCAAGTTCATCAGACAAACGTTTTTGTACATCGGATGTTTTTGTTAATAAACTAATCAATTCAGGTTCGTTTTTACTGAAATAAAATCATATTATCTTCAATCAATTTGAGAAAATCTGCAATTCTACCTTTCAAGATGATAGTTTTTCTCGGTTAACTCCTTTTTCAACTGTTCAACTGATTGAAGATCACCGTCGACTTGTCTGAAATATTCGTGTATATATATATATATATATAGTTTTGTTTATCAGAAAGTGACTTACGTCAGTAAACCTTGCTCGTGACAATCTAATTGTTTCAGTATATCCAATTGTTTGTTCAACAAAATCGAATCATGTTGCTGTCGAATCGATAGAAATTGATTCGATATTTCATTTTTGACATTTTTAAATGCTTCGTGAATTGATTCTTTATACGAAAAAGATTTCAACAGAGTTTTTAATTAGAAACAAAAAACATCGAGATTCAACCTTTCAAATCTTTCTGATTCGTATTTTCTAAAGTTTTTAACGCTGTTTGTGCCGATTCTCGAATGTCGTTAATATGTTTTTCGTTACAATTCGTACATTTCGTTGAATTACAATGTTCACAAACAGTCAATATTTCGATTCGATCACAACATGGACATTTTGCTTTCACTGGTTGAACATCCATAAGACTGATTAGAACAAGATTATTTGGTAATTCCTCGGGTCCTTGCTTCAGAGTTATCACTTTTCGACATGTTGGACTAATAAATTTCAAAAGAAATCAATAAACAGAAAGAAAAAGAAACTTTTGATCTAACCAAGTTATTGTTCGATTGCGAGTGACGTAAATTCCTAATTTAAGCAAATAAAAATCGAAATTGATTAAACGACGAAATTACTTCGCAAACAGGCAAGACAAAATGTATGTTGACATGGAAGAACTTTGGGAAGACGGAATCGATCGAGACAAATGGCACATTGTAGAAGATTTTCTAGATTTTCAAATTTATAAACATTTGCCATTGCGTTTTTTTGATTATATTTTGGATACGATCAAATAATGGAAATGGAGTCTCGTTGGATAAGTCTGACATGTATGATGATGAATCATCGAGAATTTTTATTGGTTCAAATGAAGCGACCAATTTCTAGTGTCTGTTTATTTGTCGAAATAGAACATTTGATTATCAGGAATAAGAAAAAGAAAGGATGGCTAGTCAAGCAAAGAATACGTTCGAAATTCCGAAATGGTTTGTTGAAATTTCAAAAACTATGAAAAATTATCGATTGATTTTGAATTTAGGGCTGGAAAGCCAGTTGCTGGCTTGCATTTAGATGTCGTCAAAGAAGGAAAATTGATTCAAGTAAGAAAATTGAACAAACGAATTCATTCGATTGAAATCTTTTAGAAATTAATGATCGACGAAAAGAAATGTTATTTCTTCGGACGAAATCGAGAACTATGTGATTTTACCAGTAAGTTCATTTGAATCGAATAAAAAATAAAGATCAAATTTTCTAGTTGATCACGCATCATGTTCACGTGTACACGCTGCACTTCTCTGGCATAAAGATCTCAATCGACCATTTCTAATCGATCTTGGCTCAAGTAAAAAAAAAAGCAAAAGAATGTGTTAATCTTAGTTTTGTTTTTAAATATCGATTTCTAGCACACGGAACATTCATCGGTCATATTCGACTCGAAGATCATAAACCTCAGCAAGTTCGTATCGATAGTGAAGTACATTTCGGTGAATCAAGTCGAATTTATATCATTCGTGAACGTCCACAAGTTCATGGCAATAAACTCCATCACATATTTGGTAGTAATGCAAATACAATGGGCTCATCAAATGATCCCAATGGTGATCATAATGACGAAAATAAAGATGGAAATAATTCGTATGCTATGCCGGAAAATGAAGTTGAACTCGATGTAAAATTTGTTTTTCTTTTGAAAAGACGATCAAAGTTTTTTTTTTCGTTTAGAATTTAACGGAATTTAATACAGCACATAATCGACGTATTGCACAAATCGTACAGATCACTGATATTCCAAATGCACCAACGGTGAAACGAAAACGAAAAGGTGTAACATTCAACGAAGAAGATGACGTGATTAATCCAGGTAACAATTCTTCGATTGATTTTGTCGAGAAAAAGATTGATTTTTGATTTTCAGAGGATATCGATCCGAATGTTGGCCGATTTCGAAATCTTGTTCAAACAACTGTTGTTATTCCGAAAGTAAATTTCGATTTCTCGTTATTATTTCTCTCAATCCAACAAATAACAATTGTTTTTTTTCTTAGAAACGTAAATTCGATCATCCAGGTGCAAGTCATCTCGGTATTGATACAGCACAAAAACATGCTCAAGCCTTTCATTATTCTCAACTTTACGATGCTAATCATCCGATTCATAGCGATCAACCATCAGAAACATCGAATTCATTTCAAGCACAACATTTAAGTGTTGCTGCTAAACTTGGTAATGAAATTAGCAGTAGAAAATTGTTTTTCATTGTCAATTTTGATTGTTTCAGGAATTTCAATGCCGAATTTAGCACCGGATTTACGTGATTATGATGTTACTGAGCCAACACCAACGTTTATGCCTGTTGTTGCAGCGAATTCAGTACAAAATCTAAACGATGAATCGAATGGTGATGAGCTCACACCAAGAAAGAAAAAATATGCTAAAGAAGCTTGGCCTGGCAAACGACCATCGGGTCCAATGTTACGTGTTAAATAAATTCTTCTTTTGTACAGTGGAGATTTTTCCTTTCTGTTTTTTTTTCGTTCTGTTTGGCTATTAAAAAAAATAACAACAAAAACAAAAATCAATCCTATCTGAGCTAAACTCTCGTTTCAGATGAATTTATACGATGACAAAGATACGATCATTCATCGGTAAATAACAAATAAAATATTTGTTCATTTAACATCAACTCTTGTCTCTAGACTTCGAACACACATAAGTATTCTCGAACAACAACAACAGCAAAATAGTACAGGTTATTATTCTTCTGAAGAAACTACAACGTTTAATCAAAACGTAAGATGAATTGATTGTATTGAATTCACTGAATTGAAATTTGATCGTTTTCGTGTTTTATCTTAGTATTCAATTGAAAAGAATCCACATGAAGATGCGGCTACGCTCGAAAAACTTCTTCAGTAGGCTTCGATTTCTCTTTTCTCGTATAAGTTCATTTTTGTTGTTTTTGATCGATCTAGAAAACGTGAATATGAATTAGATCAATTACGTACTGAATTCAATGATTTTCAACAAGAAGCCGATGGAAAATTTCATCGAACAATCGAACAAGTACATGGTCTTATCATTTGTTTTTCTCTTTTTCAAATTCATCTTTGTTTTCATAGTTTAATAATCTCGAACGAAAATATCAATCGATCGAACTTGAACGCACAAATCTTCGTCAACAACTTCAACAATTAGAAAATGAACATGATCTTTTGAAATCCTATATGAATCGTTTACCATCTGAGATTGAATACGAACAACTTCGACAGAATTATCAAATTCTCGAAAATCAACTTCAACAATCGAATCAAACGATTGTGGATTATCGAAAAGAAAAAGTTCAATTGAAAAAACAATTAAGCCAACAAGAAACTTTTCTTGAACAACAAAAACAATTGATTAACAAACAAGAATCAACTATGAACAAACCATTGCTCAATGAAAAATCGTTGACAAAAGATGAACGTATTGAACGTGATGAAAAATATCAACAATTTACAGATATCATCGAAAATTTAAATCAAAAATTAAACGAAGAAATACAAAATCGAAAACAAAATCAATATTTAAACGAAAAAAATCTCAAAATTGTTCAATCATTAACAAATGAACTCGAGAAAAAAGAACAAAATATCAAAGAACTAACGAATCTCATTCGACAGGTAGAAATCATTTTCACAATTTTGAAAAACGCATGTTTTCGTGATTTAGAATCGGCAAGAACTATCTGATCTTCGCGTACGTTTAGTTGTTAGTGAAGAAGAACAAACACGTTTGAATGAACGTCTACTATCGAATGATCAACTAGCCGATGCTTTGAAACGTGTTTATGGAACAATGGAGAAATTATTTGTTGTTTTAGAATTTTCATCAGAAATGTTGAATAATGAATCTCAAACGAGTCCAGATGTGCTAATGCTTCAATTATCCAATCATAAACTTAAGTCAGGTAGTAGTTCGCGAGAGAGAGATAGAGAGAGAAGAAAATGATATTTTCTTTTGTAGATCCAAATGAATCGTCGATTGAACATCGAACTAAAATCAATTTGTCTGAAATCGAAAAACTCGAGAGAAAACTCGATGAAATCGTCGATCGACTCTTATCAATTCGTAGTGAATTGATTGCTCGTCAATTTGAGAATGACATTCAATCGATACCTCCTTGTCGTTTACAGTGATCTCTACTCAGATATTTCTTCTTTTTTCTTTAAACTAAATAAAATATATTCAATTTCTTCTTACGAAATTTTTCTAGATGATGTTAATCAATAACGAACATTTAGGTGTAAATACATTCGTAGCTAGTAGTCATGGCAATGATCAATGTGGAACCAATGGTTTGCCGTTAACACCTAATTCGATAGTTATTATCGGACGTTTTCAATATTTAAAAAGTATTGAACATCCAAATCTTTGCCGATATATCGACATACGCAAGGGTACACATGAACGTTTGCTTGTTGTTAGTGAATATTACGAAAGAAATTTCGAATGTTTAATCAAAGAAAAATCATGTTTAACTATTGAACAAATTCAACAATGGTCATATCAAATATTAAATGCGCTTGTTTATCTACAAGAAAAACGGATCCATACAAGGAATTTATCATTGAAGAATATTTGTCTTGCACATTCAGATCAAATAGTTAAAATTCAAAATTACGGTCTCTGGCATATGACACAATATGGAATATGCGTTTCATTTCCTATTGGTGATCCGTATTATTTAGCACCTGAATGTTTTCCACTTGATCTAACATTTAAAGCTCTTATAGCTGCACATAACAGTCATTTCGAAAACGAAATTGATGATCCAGCGAATGTTAAAAGTTGTGTGTGGTCATTTGGAATTATTCTGTTAGAACTTTGTTTAGTAAGCAGAAATATTGAATAGAAAAACAATAGTTAAAGCGAAGAATTGATCTTTTTTCAGGGCCAACGATTGTTCGAAAATCAACCGGTATCAATTCCAATGTCAAAAAGTATTCGATGTTTGAAATTAAACATTCGAAGTGCATTAGATATTCTCCTACAATCGAATTCGAACGATCAGGAAGAACGTTTAAATCGTGAGACAACACAATTTTTCCTACCAATTATTCGAAAATGTTTAAACGTTCAAATCAAAGATCGGTAGACATTTCATTCCCTTTCGATAGCCAATTCCTATATATTGATCTTTTTCAGACCAACATTTGTTGAATTGCTCACTGAATTAACTAACAAATCTTATGTTCCACCGATACAACATTCATTTCAATTGACATTATTCAATGGAATTATTCCTGTACTTGATCATAATCTTGACTTAGCTGATTTCAAACATTTAGATTGTTTGTATTTTGAAATCTAAAACGATTGACAACGAATCATGTCTTTGATATGATTTTAGCTAGACCATTTCGATGTCGAACAATCGATCAAATTTATTATCTTTGGAGATTAGCCGGTGGTGATTTGATTAGTGTTTTAAAAAATGCTGGATTAATTAAAACATCATCGTCGATTAGTAAAATTTCCAAGTAATTATGTCAAAACAAAAGTCAACAATTTGAAATTCTATTTTCATATTTAGATTTGTTACTGATCATGGTGATGTTTACGGTCTACAACGTGATGTTAATACTTTATTCGACGACACATCCTATAAATTATCGTTAAAAGAATTGGAAAATCGTTTCAATGAAATGCCGATTGAAATTCTTCATCCATTGCTCGAAGGAGGGTAAGAAAATCGAATCGATAATAAGAAACAGAACGAGAAAGTCGACGAACACATTTTCAGAGATCCAGAATTTGATAAACGACAAGAAGAATTCGATAAGGTGATCGAACGACAACCATTGAACATTCGTGAAAATGATTTTGAATATCAAGTAAAAAAAACAAACAGACAAACATCAAATCTTTTTATTGATTTTTTTTTGTTAAAGTTCCATCGTTTAATTGTCTTCGAACGATTACTCACCTGTTATCCTTATCAAAAGCAACGTTTATATGCCGAAGCACGAAAAGATATTCCACCTATCTATCGAGCATTTACTTGGGCTGCTTTGCTCGAAGTTTCGGTTCGTTCGAAATTCTCGTGCTCATATTAACAATTCTTAGTTCTTTCAGGGCAATGTCAACGATGTTTATGATCGAATTAATCGTGACAATATCACTCCAGCTGTTATTCGTCAATTAGAAGTTGACATACCACGTTGCCATCAATACGACGAACTTTTATCATCACCTGATGGTCATAAACGAATGAAAAACGTTCTCAAAAGTTGGATTGCAAGTCACACGAATCTTGTCTATTGGCAAGGTCTTGATTCACTCTGTGCACCATTTGTTTATCTAAATTTTAATAATGAAGCACTGGCATACGCGTCATTGACAGCATTCATACCGAAATATTTAAATAATTTCTTTTTAAAAGATAATTCATTGATTATAACTGGTAAAATAACATGAAAACGAAATGAAACAATTGTTTTTGTTGTCTTTTGACCTTTTTTTTTTATTTAGAATATTTAGCAGTTTTTTCTCATTTAATTGCATTCCATCATCCAGATTTATCAAATCGTTTAGAAACAATTGGCTTCATTCCTGATCTCTATGCTATTCCTTGGTTTTTAACTGTATTTGCTCGTAAGAAACAAAAAAAAACTCGAACTAATCACGTCTTTTCATTTCAAATTCGTAGATGTTTTTCCATTGAACAAAATTTTCCATCTTTGGGATATGCTTTTACTCGGTGGTTCATCATTTCCACTTTGTATTGGCGTTGCGATACTCACTCAATTAAAATCTCTTCTACTAAAAGCTGATTTTAACGAATGTATTCTCTTATTTTCTGAATTACCAGGTTTGAAAAATGATTCCTAATAGAAAAAAAAGCACGACACAGATAATGTTCTATAGAAATTGATATTGAACGTTGTGTTCGTGATTCGATTGATATATTTGCATCGACTCCACGGTCGTGTACTTATCGTGAACATGCAAGTGATAGTAACAATTCACAATTCAATACTGATCTTGTAGATTTGTTTTCTTTGAAATACTGTTCAACAATGGGGATTTTATTTTAGGATATGGATCCAATAACATTAGCAGATCTCAAATCTGAACGTTGTCCACATATATCCGGAAATGATGTTATCGAACTAAATGATCTCAAAACTCCGACAGCTAGTTTAAAAACATCGAAACTTCTTCTTATTGATATTCGTTCACCGGATGAATATATGAAAGCTGCACTACCATCAAGTGTCAACATATCCTATGAACAAGCATTTGATAGTCAAAATCGTCTTATAGATACTCGTTTGCAACATCTACTTGAACAACATCGTTCGCTAGTTAAAGTTGTGATTGGAAATAAAAATCATCAGCAAACAGTTGATTTTGCTAAGAATTTAATTCAAAATAATTATTCAAAAGTTTGTTTACTACATAAAGGTATCGATGTTTTTAAAAGCAGTGGAATGCTCTATGTGCCAACACCATCGGATTTACCGTAACGAAATATTCGTCTTTCTCTTCGTATTCGAACATATTTCTCTTGATTAATTTTACACATCTATTTTTTTTCTGTTGTTCTTATTGAAATTTGACATTTGAATGACTCATTGAGCCGGTGCAATACAAGCACATATTTATACATATATTAGTAGAATCAAATTTTTTTTATTGTAAACTATTTATATCTGTTCAATATAGATGATTTTGTTTGAGAATGAAAATAGATTTGTTGTTTTTTGCTTGTGGTACGTGCAGATTCAAAATGCACGTCGATTCGATATAAATCAACGAATGAGAAAGGAAGTCAATTGTACCGGTGAAAAACATTTGTAGCGCTTACGTTTACTCGATCGAAATCATTTTCTACGACATTTATGTTATGAGAAAAATCATTTTTAAAATTGATATTTTAGATAAATTTATCACAAAAAAATCGAAATACAAAAAAATGCTCGGTCATTTTCGACAAGTTCGAAGAATTGTTTTTCTAAAAAAAATGAATCAATCTACTTTGAAATCTAGATCCTTCCTCGAGTTATTCGTCCAACAATGATGTTGAGCAATGTTCGTTTGAATTCAACAGCATCGAACACTTCACCCGTAAGGATTCGACATTTGTTGAGTTTAATTCGACATTTGAAAACAAATCTGTTCAGGTGACTGCTAATGTGCCCAGTGGAATATGGAAACTTGGTCGACTCAATCATTTAGCTGTAGCCGTACCAAATCTAGGTACGTTTGGAGAAAACATTTTTGTTTTAAATGACAAGATCGAATTTGATTTTAGATGAAGCAAGCAGCTTTTTCAAAAATATTCTTCGCGCTAAGTCAGTCAGTGGAGCTGTTCCACAGAAAGAACATGGTGTTTACACAGTTTTTGTTGAATTAGGCAACACAAAAATCGAAGTATTGAAAAGATCAATCGACTCGTAAAACTATTCGTTTCGTTTTAATTTAGCTTCTTCATCCGCTCGGTGAAAAAAGTCCAATTTCAAAATTCTTAGAAAAAAATAAAAACGGTGGCATTCATCATATTTGTATTGAGGTAAATTGAGAATTTGTTTCTGTTATTGTATGTGATAGTAATTCGATACACTTGTTTTGTTCTGTTAGGTTGATAATATCGAAGAAGCCATCAAAGATGTTCATGCTCAAAATATTCGAACGTTGAGTCCGAAAACTCAAATCGGTGCTCATGGTAAACCGGTGATTTTTCTTCATCCAAAAGATTGCGCTGGAATCTTAATTGAGCTTGAACAATCTTAAATTCAAAACTATCAACATAATTTCCTCTATTTTTGCTTATTTAACCGTTTAATTAGTCATTCATGTATGTTTTGTTTTCGTTTTCCCTGATTGAAGCATATTATTTATTGTCGATCGTTGTGTGTTTGCGCTTTCACTATGCTTTTTTCTTCTTCTTCGTAGTCTAACTATTAGTATTTAGGTCGTATTTTTTCAAAATAAAAACTATGAAAATCAAATTATCTATGAATAGATTAGCCAATGTACGGGTACTACCACTAAGGAAATTAGTAATAGCACATGATTTGCTCATAAGTAATTATATTCTGTCATAAAATGACAGCATTCAAAATCTTATTATAGTTTTCTTTAATGTCTACACGATAGGTTCGATTTAATTTATCTATTCTGACAATGATACATAAATTAAAAAACTGATTAAATATCACCCAGCATGACTTGATAAACATTGTGATTATTTATCAGTAGGATGCTATAAAGATGCGAATAGTCTGTTAAATATACGATATATTACATCATGTGATCGGTTATCAGTAGAACAGACGGATATGGTTTGTTCAGATATGTAACATTGTCCAGACGTATCTGATTAAAGAGAAGAGAATGTCATTTAAAGTTGATAGCGATTATCAATAGGTTATATAGGTGCTTATCTCAAATCATAGACTAGCAGCATGACAAGAAACAGACATATATAGATATATAATAGAGCAGTTTATATTTGCTAGAAAAGAAAAATGAAACAAAAAAAAAGTGAACTTCAAATTATATTCAATCCATCTGATAAATAAGAAAACATTATACATATACATATAGATCTTTGCCGGCTTTTTGTTTCCATTGATTGTATATCTTTGTACATACACGTACACACGCATGCGCACATATAAATTTAAACAAGAGTACTATGATGACCACTTGTTGGCGATGGTGAATCATCGTTTGAACTCGATCCACATAGGTCACGTGCTTCTCGACGTGTAACACTTAGAAAATGTTGTGCACCGGACGAAGACGAAAGTGGAGCTGTTTTCGATCGTGAATACGGTTTGATCTCTCTTAGAAGTGACGTTTCTGATGGTGTCGTGCCTGCAGCCGATCGTAGGACGGGTGATGATGGAGGCGATGGAGGAGATTCTTTAATGTCTAATGAATTCGGTCGCATAACGGGTGATGTCATGACTTCATCGAATAGACTAATATTAATAATAGGTTCAGTCGGATATCTTGATGTTTGTTCGTTTGATGTTGACGAATTCGGTTCGATAACACGAAAAATAATCTGATCCATTCGTGCTTCGCGTATATCGCGTACTCGAGGTAATTTTGATGTTGATTGCTGATTTTGATTGGCAATACGTTGTTGAGATGACGACATTGGAACTTGAAGGAATTCGGATGAACGTGACGAATGTGCTGATGAACATGGAAAATCAGAATTTCGCCGATGATTATATCGACGAAGACCTCCTGGTCCTACGCCTCCTCCTCCTCCTTGTTGTTGTTGATTTGATCGATTTGTTTGAGGAATGATTGATGAAAGTATACTACTACTACCACCACTACTACTTGTTGCACTCGGAGTTTCGCATAGAAGTGGAGTTAAATCGAGAGATAATAAGAAACGTTCATTCGGCTCATCTAATTGCATTGTAGTTATTCTAACCCGAAGAAGAAAGAAAAATTAATAAATATTTTTTTTGTCTTCTAATAACATAAATATTTATTTAACCGAAGTACGTACCCACACCCTTTTTGTACTTTAAACGCTAATGCTCTCAGTAATTGAAGATTATCAATATCGTCTAATGCAAGACATATTTGATTATGTAGATCTCGTGGCACCTAGAATCATACGAAGATAACCATGTAGAAAGTGGATTTTTGAGTAGAGAAAAATTTACCATGAAAAGCTCTTTATATTGTTCAATCATCATTTTTAAAACAGTCTTGCCTTGTTCCATTTGATCAGCACTCGTGGCTACGCTCATATCTTTACTTGATATCACCGGTGCTTTACTATCCATTAGAATAGTTGGAGCAAAAACAATGGCTAAATTAGCTGTATCCATTTTATTTCCTGATATAAGAACTTTTCCATCGGTTGAACAACGATCTTGAGCATTTAGTGATACATGATGAAGAAATTTCAGTAATGTATATAGAGTATCTCGATTTGATAATGGTAGAAGAGCAATTAGATATGAAAGAACACGTGATTGATCTTTAGGATTCATTCCTAAATGAAAACAAAACTTAAAAACAAAGATAATCTCTTCGAAATTCGATGGCATACGTGATGGAACATTGAGAAATGGTGCGCATAAATCTCGTGTGAGTAATGGTTCAGGTAATTCACGTAGAAATTCTTTTATTAAACCAGCAATATCATGTGCATTCGTTGTCGAATCAAAAATTAAACTACGACTAGCATTAACTTGTTCCTTGAGCTAAAAAAAATAATAATTACAACGAATGTATTTTTCTGTTTTTCTTTCTTTTGGTACTCAATCACAACAAAAACAATAATAATAATAGATAAATAAATAAGTTTACATGAGACTGACATTTTCCTGCAGCTATTTCGAACTATTTTGACATTTAAGAACTTACTTCTTTCAATCGTTTCTTTGACACGCCCACACGGAATAGGCCAACTGTTTGTAATCCTAAAACAAAACAAATACGTTTGTCATTGTTCGTTTGTTTTCGTTAGTTGTTGTTTTACCATTTTTTTCTAAATAATCACAACAACTTTGAATTAATTCAGGAACTTTAGCTGGATAACATCGTAATGTATTGCAACGATTTATAGGAATACCAGCTTCATTACCAGCTAAAACTTCCAGCGACAGAGAACGAAGTTTCGTTTGTTCATAATCTAAATCTGTTATCTAAAAGTCAAAAACATTGACTTATTCAATAAACTAATCATCATCATCATCATCATTGATTTTACTTGTAAACTACATGGACTAGCAGGTGACACAGAATAACCACTATCGTTTGTCGATGAGACACTTCCCGATGGACTTGTCCGTCGATCGTTAACAACTGTGCCCATCATATCGGTACTATTTTTTCGACAAAATCCACTTGCTGATAGAACAGATGGTGGCGATGTTGGATTTGTTTCATCTTGAAAACGAGTATCATCATCAATGACACATTGAGCTAACGAAACACCAAAGACATTTCCATTCGATTTTGCATCTAGATTATTTAGATTAGAAAAAAATAATCTAACGAATTTCTGTATTAACCTCTTGCTTCTTTCGATTTGTCACTTGATTTACTTCGAAACATAAAATGATGTTTACGTTTTCGGACTGGTTCTTCTAAATAACAACAACAACAACAAATAGTTATATGATTATCTGATTTTTCCATCTGAATAAATATATTTCATTATTGACTTTTTATCTCAATATTATATCATTACATTGCAAATATTCAATTTTCATTCAAGTAGAAAATAACTATTTAATGAAGAAATCAATATGTAAAAGATACTCTCGTTAAGCAAACAATTCCTATCGAATAAGTTAATTAAGTTATCATTCGACTTTTTTGAATTAATATTTCTCCATTATTTAGATAAATATGTATTAGCAGAAGAAAAACGCTTAACATAAATGTCAACAAATCTATTTTTGTCTTGGATAGATCAATTTTCTGTTGGTTCTCTTTTTCTTCTTTGATTATCTTCTCCGAATCGATAAGATTTGTGAGATGCACGGAGAGAAAAGAAAACGACACTTCCTTCTTAACAATAATACGAGTACAAATCAAAAGCATATACACGTATAACTGAATTCAATAAACAGAAAATTTGATTTGATTCCAAACCGGAAACATATTCGTCTTTTTTTTTGTCTGCCTAATGGAATTTGTCTTCATCAAAAAGTTTTACCTTTAGGCATATGTATGGGCACGCCAAGATCATATTGTGATGATTGTAAACGTTGTAAAATCAGACGTTTCAATTGTCTATTTTCCGCATACGTTAAATTATGCAATTCAATTGCACCAAAGTTAATTGTACTCGTTTTATCGGATGAACACCATTGCGATTTATCAGTCTAGATAATTAAATCAGAAATATAATAAAACAACAACAACAACAACAACAAAACGCCGATATTGATCGAATAATCATTTATTATGTCCATTGACATCGATCAAAAACAGATGGCTAATCGAGTAGTTCTTTAGATATATACGTATATGCATATGCGCGCATAAGCAAAGAAAAACAACATAAAATATGATCGAATATCGAGACGATAAATTTTTATGTGAATTCTTCTCAACAATTGAACCCGACAATTGTGAATTGGATAAACAAAAATATAAAAGAAAATTAATAGGTTTTTTTTTTGTTTTTCTGTCGTTTATGTTTATTTGTATTCCTTTTTGCCAGATAAAGATCATATTGACCGATGGAAAACAAAAATATTTTTTTCAATCTATTAGGTTTTGTCTTTGTGTGCTTCTCGAACTAAATGTCCTCATTCAATTATTATACTAATAAGTTTGCCTACTGTAGATATGAAAGATAGACATAGACTCTAAACGCCTGTTGCCAATATTATCATCGAAGTCGTTTCTTTCGGTTTCTTCTTCTTCTTCTCTCTTTCTCTCTCTTTGTTTTCTGCTGTGCCTTGCTTTTCTTAATTCAGAAACTACTCGACTACAATATCTCTGCGTGCCTATCTGTATTGGCGTACAAAGATATTTTTTGTCCTTCTTCTTTTTTCTATTTCATGCATGTCATATAAGGAAAACGCTTGTTCTATCAACTAACAGAACTGAATAATATGATAGCAGTTGTTTCTGTAATTAGCAACTCACGATGTATGAGTACTTACTTCGAAGTGCCATTGGTATTGTGTATCTGTAGTAGTTGTAGGACGTTTTCTTGATGATATAGTCGATGTTGTTTGGTCAAGTGTTGTTGATGATCCTCCAGTAGCGCTGGTTAATGTTGTTAGACTTGAATGAAAAAGAGAAGGTGATGCTACTGCTGAGTTAATTGATTTGTTTGACGATGATGATGGTAATTTAACTAGAGAAAGAAAATTACGGAATGTTGATAATGTCGAAGAAGAATTTGTTAAAATAGATGAAGAAGATGATGATGTAGGCGAATTTAATGACTGTGATGAGTGTGTTGGTAAGCCGAGTTGATGATGATGATGATGATAATTGCTTGTTTTATTACGTTTCAGAAAATTACGTATAGCTAATCCAGCTGGAGAAGTATCCGGCAATGAGTGACGAAAATTATTTGTTTGTGTTTTTTTATAATGTTGTTCACGTTGTTCATCATCATCGTCGTCATCATCGTCATCATCATCAACATCATAATCACTCACGGCTGTGAATGAATCAGTTGATAGAGCTAATGGTGATACGGGTACTGACGATTGTACGGTTGGACTAGCTAATGATCCGTAAAGTGATTGACATTTTAATCGACATAATTGGACGTAATCATATTCAGTTGGTTCTCGATCACATGTAGATGTTTTCGAAAGATCGATGGTATTCGATGTTTGTCGACCGACAAATAGACTTGCTCGACGACGATTCTCATTGTAGACACGTTCTTCGGGTATAGTCGTACTTTGAAGATCAGAACAAGCTGATCGTCGAATACGATTTTGAGATCGTTGTGTTTGAAATTGTACTTGCTGATTTTGATCTTGGATTTGAGACAGATTTGGTGATGCTGAAACAGCACGTTCAGGATTCGAGTCAATATCAAGACGAAAACGTGGCAACGGTGTTTGATGAGCCATCGGATTGATAAATAATTCTGTGTGTTATTGACCGTTGTATATGGGGGATTCGCGATTGGTTCGACTCAATCAAGGTTATTGTTGATGCGGATAACGATTCATCAACATTCTTTTTGATCGACTACTATTTGTACACGAACTCGATTTTTTTTCTCTCTTTTCTTCTTCTCTTTCATTCAATAATAAGCAAACATGCGCATATGTGCACAGAACTCTCTAATTACCAACGACCATGATGCTAGTGATGGTGGTACTTTCTCTCTATTTCCTTCTTTCGTCTCTTCGTCGACTACTTTTCTCTTCTTTCTCTCTAATGATGGCCCAGTCGATCATCCGTCATTAAATGGACTGAAGGCAAAGACAACGACGGATGTGGATAAAGGATGTATTCGCGTTTAAGATACAACGATGACAATGATTGTGATGTTCGAGTTAAAAGGAATTTGGTGTGTGTATGTGTATGAGTGTCTGTGGATATATTTATATATGTATGTGTCGGTTTTCAAGAATCGTCGTTTGTAATTATATGCGCGAGAATGGTTGAAGATTGTAAAGACGACGACAAGAGAATGACAACAACTATAGCATCTTCTTCTCTTTTTTCCTTTTTCTTCGTCTTCTTTTCTATGTCGTTTGTCTCTTTTACTGTTGTTGTTTGTTGTTGTTGCTCCTACTACTATTAGTGCTGCTGTTGTTATGCTACTTCCGATTGGATCAACAGACAGATAGGCGGAAAACGAAGAAAAAGAAGAAGAAGAAGAAAATATGAAAAGAAGATGTTAGTTATCTACGTTCCTCTAAAACATAAACCACACGTACACGCTTATGTATGTACAAAATGATGCTATTCCATTTATATTACTTCATTTTTATGGATGTTTCACCCTAACCATTATTTGACCATACTTATATAAACACAAGAGAAAAGAGGATATATCTCGTCTTGTGGGTGGATGGATATACTAGACGAGACAATAATTAACTTCGAAAGAAATGTTAGCTATATCTTATTTGACGATTGACCATTAGATAAATATTATTTTCGTCAAGATTTCTAAACTTCTTAGTTAATTATTTGATGAATAAACACTTTGTTTTCTACGCAAAGAGAACCTATGTTTTTTCTTCTTCTTCTTCTTCTTTTTGTTTTCAATCAGGATTTTATCGAGTGTAATAATAAAATTGACGGCAAAGCACACAAGTCGGAAACGAGTAGAACGGAAGATGGATCCTATTCGTGATGGTGATGATGATGGTAATAATAATAATAATAATAATAATAATAGCAACCATCGTTGAGTGTAAATGAGAAACATGTCAAGAAATGACAAACTTAAGAAAAAAAGAACCTATCCATAGATCGACGCACGTTTATCAGCTTTGGACATGCGTGTCACTCGCAGATGGAAACGAACAATCTGTCTTTATTACAATATAAACAAGTTTCAATAGTTACTATCATTGAAGTGCGAAGAACATTTACAGAAGAAAAGAAATCATCTATTTCCATTTTGTTTTTTGTCGTTTTGCCATCTTATTAAATCATACCACATAGAAGTAGTTGTTTATTTGTAAATGTATGTCGATGTACGAGACAATATTTGTATCGTATTGTGATACGAGGTGATGATTTCATGTATATAGTAGTGATAAAGAACAACAAGAGACGAACAAATCGAAATCCATTGAGAATAACACAAATATTAATAAATTCATTGTCTACGTGCATATACGAGCTAGATTGATTGAGATACATGATTTTCATCATCATCTTCTTCTCTTGTTCTTTTTTTTCTTTTCACACATAAATGATGTAGAAAATGAGATGTCAATAGAATGAAAACAAAAAAAGATCTATTGAAAACTCGAAAAGAAATGAAATGATATGATTGATATTTCAGTTAAATTAATATTCATTCATATTGTAATCAGAAAATCGAAAGTTCTTTTTTATGTATGTAGAAGAGTGACGACATCTGATTAGAAGATCTCGACAGATGGCGATGTATGGCCTGTCAAAATCGGTATGTTTTCAAATGTCATTTCGTTATTTTCAGAAGACAAAAAAACAAGGATAAATATTCTTCTGAAAATTCAATCAATAACATACTTGTAAATGTAAATGTGTTGGTACTTGGATCAGCTGAAGTCATTGAATATTGTTACGAATGGTCGAATGATTTATGCTAAAATGAAAAACTATTTATTATTATTATTATTATTATTGAAAGATCCATAGTAATTTTCTGTATCATTAAATCTGTTTTCTAATAGAAATGAATAGAATTCCTTTGACCTCATTATTTACACTACATACACTTTAGGTCAAGAATATTGTTATATTAACTAAGAAGATTTCATGTGTGTTTTGTTTTTCGAACAGTTACCTGCAATGTTCGCGGGCTGCTTTTGTCTTTTGATATATATGCGAATAATTCGATGGTTTTGAAGATAGATTCTATTGAGAAGCGATTGCTATCATAGATAGACGAGTTTAGCTTTCCATTCTGTTGATTTCTCGCGTTTTTTTTTCGTCGGACGAACAATTAACAAGTCGATGTGATGTACTCGGTTCGGCAAACACAGAACATACACAACACAATAGAAAAAACCAAACGATGAAGACAGAGGCAAAAGAGAATGATGTGTGTGTCTCTGAACTCGTACAACCCAGCTGGAACGATTCGTTGCGCGCAATGTCAAATTCTCTCTCTTCTTATGTGTATGTCTTTCTCTCTCTCTCTCTTTTGCTTATTTCTTACAACATATAGATTTTCTTCATCTCTCTGTCTCTCTATGGTCCCATGGTTCGCGTGTAAATCTCTGCTATGCTTTTCTGACGTGTCAATCTTGTTTCTTTCATCAACATTGGCATTCATGAATGAGAAGAAGAAAAGAAGAAGAAGAAGAAGAGAAAGAAAAAAACGAAGAGGAGAAGAAGAAGATGCGCCCTCGCATGCGCGGGAGGCAACAAAAAAAGTATAACCAACAACGAAACAATCGCCGTATTGCACACTAAACTAGCTTGTCGCTTTATTGATGTTATTCTTGAGTTGCAATGTTAGATTCAACACCCAGACAATCATTGCAATGCACGCACGTACGCTCGCTCATATATACATATAGATATATATATTTATATAGACTGATTGTATGACCGGCATCACTGCCCAGGAGTCCAGAACACAGAAGATTAAATAACTGTTATGATTGGATTTCTTTTCTCTCTCTCTCTCTCTCTCTCTCTCTTTCTGTTTGCTAATGATCATTATCAGCATCATTGATAAATCTGAACAAATTGCAACATTTCTATGTATACAGATATACTGCGGCTATAATGCTAGATTTAGCATGATGTGAATATGATAGTTGATCTCGAATTTCGAGAATAAATGACGACATTCATTCTTTGGAAAAGAATTGTACATATTGAAGAACAAGTGTCAGTCGAACTATCGGTTTGTATTGATGATCGAATACCTAGTCTAATGGGAGCGTATTTTTGCCTGTCAGCTTATCAATCTTAAGAACGAGACTAATAAAATGACATCATGATCTTTCACATCTATCGATATTGACATTGAATAATGGACTGAGAAAATTTTTCCAGACGTCAAACATCGAATAAGAAAGAAAAGTGGAAATAATTATATATAAGTAATCAGACTATTTTTATTTGTTGGCTTCTCGAATCGACCTTGAATAAATACGAGGAAATATTCACTTGTTTCTCATATTCTTTCATAATGCCTTTTTTGCTGTGTTTTCTAACCCGTATTTCTATGATCAAGAATTTTCACGCATGATAACTTTTCCAAACAAGTCGATCTTCATTCACCATGAATGTTTTAACGACAATAAAAGGAAACTAATCATTTATCATACAAATTTATTCTGATTTTTATTCCTAGAAATATTTTTTCCTTTGTCAACATGTATATTTCTGTTTACCTATCGAATAAGAAGGAGAAAAAAAAGAAAAGAATTTTTTTCAATTACTAAATCGAAAACTATTTCTTTTTCCTTCGTCTCGTCTAAAATCCACTTACTGTTGCAACATAAAATGAATAAGTGCTTCGCATGATACTAAATAACACTCTATTCATCTTGATGATAAGAATTCTATAATGATTTCTTTTCTCATTTTTTTTTGCAAATAGAATACGCCTGACTTAGCATCTCAATATAAACTAGTTTTCTCGCTTTAGTTTATTTAACAAATGAACCTTACAAGACAAGAAAAAACAAATATTTTTTCGGCAATTAACGACTGAATAGTTGTCTTCATTCATCCTTAGATTCCGACAAGTAAATAACAATATGAATAATTGTATGGAACAAACTCATTCATGCTACACATATTATATTTTCCCCTAACATTGATCGAACAATTGGTATTCATAATATTTTTCTTATTTTTTTTTCTCTCTTCCTTTTCTCAACATCGATGTGCTTGATATTACAAGTTGATAGTCATTAACAGAGAATAAATCTTCATTTAAAAATAGAGTTTTTTTTTAAAATTTTTTATTCTAATTAATTATCGTTGATTTAGTTTTTTTATTTATAATTAATAAATTTGTGTTCTAGACACACATATACAGATATAGATATATGAAAAAGAAGCTCGACTAACTAAACCTGGAAGATAAAAATGAAGAATATCACAACGTTTCCTCGTTTGATGTTTGATCATCGATTAAGATAAGTTTTTGACAGACATAACAAACGATGATTTTTATCGAGCGTTCTACTAAATACATATATGAATAAGTTACTGAAGAGCTATAAGATCTAAATCAACCAGTACGAATATACTTAGCAAATAAAACGACTTATTGTTTTCCATAAATTCATAAAAAAAACGTCTCGTTTTCTTCTGAGTAATGTAAATTTGAATAAAATAATCATAACATTTTCTCTTACCGTCAACACCTAATGTTTATTTATGTATAAACATTCAGAAGGCAAATATCTATCACAATAAATATAACTTGTAATAAACAGAGAACAAAAAAAAACGAGATGAAAATCGTTCTTTAAGAATAAAATCTATTGAATATAGTAGAATAAGATAAATATCTTTTGAATGATATTTCTCTGCTCTATTTCTATCGATATTTAATGAACGAATTTCCTTATGTTTATGTACTTTTTCTTGCATTATGCCTTCTGTATGTATACGCTTATGTCCAAATGATGCTTCCTTGGAGTGACAATTAACGTGCGTCATCAATGACGTAAGATCCACTTCTGGCCTTGATTTTACAAAAAAAAGAAGAAGTAGACAGAAATTGATCGGAATCTAAACGTGTCCTTAAGATAAAAAAAATAATTATATTTAACTCAACTGAAAATCGCCAAAGGTATCTCTTTAAATTCTATGATACAGTGTAGCATTTATTTATTCTAAGTGCACAGAAAAATAAATAATAAATAAATAAAAACAACAACAACAATCAGATTTAATGATGTGAAATCGTCGATGTCGATGAAATCGGTCGATCAAAAGCAGGTTCTAATGAAACTGCTTCGATTTGTTTTTGTTCAAACAGTTCATCATCATCATCATCATCGGCATCGTCATCATTATCTTGGAATGTTCTCATCGTTATACCTTCTTGTTGTGCTTCATTAATCAATAATTGAATAATATCGTTTGTAATCATTGGCCCTTGATTATGATCGACGTAATGCGTAAGCGCATAGTTCGATAGTTCATTAAAATCAATTTCATTTTCTGTTTGATTATCATGATTGAGTAATGAAAACTGTTGTTTCATTTCATCGACAGCACATTGACCTGAAATTTATCGGAATATATTTTCTTTTCAGATAATAAACAAACCTAGCAATTCATTTAATTGTTCATCGGAAAGAATCGCTTCGATTTTCTCTTCAGTTGCCGGTCGATGTATTCGTTCGAGTTGTTCATCGATTTTTTTCAAACGTTGCATATGTTCACGTTGTAATCGTGTTTCTTTCAATGTTCGTTCGCCGAATTGATTTTCAATTTGTTCATTTTCTTCCATATTTATCTGTTGAATATTACTATAATCAATATCATTATCATTATTTCGTCGTAGTTGATGATTTAAAAATGGATTATAATATTCTTTTTCTAATAGCTCATCGATTTCTTTCAAACGTTGAGTATCATTTAACGAAGGTATATAACCATTGGCCGGTTGATTGGAAACAACGAGTGCATTTTCTGGTTCATCTTCGGCAAGAATTTGATTGAGACGTTGTTTTTCATCGTCAGTCAACGCCCATGTACCGCCTAATTCTTTAGCTAATTCGATATTACGTTTGATAAAATCTTTTTCGGGTATTTTCGATTTTTTAATTGTTGAATTCGATGAAATGCTCGATTTTTTCTTTCGATTTACTGATGAATTTCTCGTTTGATTTGCTGAGGGTGTTGTTGTCGATGGATCTTTTTCACTTTTAACTGAATCTGCAAATGGATCACTGATTTGTGTTTTAAAAATTGATTCAGTTGGATTATTATCATCATCATCATCGATTGAACCACCGTCTAATTTAAGAATTTCATCATCAAGTGCAAGAAATCGTTTGAAATTTGTTTGAGTATGTGATAGTTCATTGGAATCTGAATTTACAGTTAATGTCATCGATTGCATTTCATGACGTAATCTAATTCAATTAGAAAAAATGCTTGATTATTGTCAAAGATTTCAATGAAAATACTTTTTCATTAATGAAATTGTTTCATATTTGACTTGTTTTTCTTTTTCGAATGCTTCTTCAAGAGCTTTATCGAGACGTTTCATTTTCAAATACGCATCATCGAGTTTAGCATCAGTGGACATTTCTGATGTTGGGTCATTTTCTTGTTGATATTTTTGTTGTAATTGTTTGATAAAATATGGTGATTGCGGAGAATTTTCATGTGGTGCAGATTTAATTGGAGGTAAAATTGAATAATTATTAAGCGTCGATGAACTTCGACGACCATTCTCTTCGTCAGATTCTTCGATTAGTTCATCAACAACTAAAATATTTCTCGATCGGTTTGTTTTTTTTTCGAGATTCGGGAAAAAATAAACTTACAATTATCTTCATTATCAGTCATTTTCAATTGACAATCTAATTCTACTTCGTCTCTTCAGTTCTGTTGACAAGGCAACATATTGATAGAGGATTCAGATGTCACTAGTTTCTTTTGCTTGAAAAAAAAAGCTTTTTTTCTATTAAATTTTAAACAAAAACTTCTTTCGAAATAAAAAAAAACAAATTTTTTCGTAAATAATTTCAGTTCATCAATGTTAGTCTTCGAGTCTATCTATCTATTATTTATTTATTTATTTACTTGTGAGAACTATCCAGTGAATCATCGAGTATTTTGCTTTTCCTCTTCTTCTTCTTTTTTTTTCTTCGCTTGTTCTTTAACGTATTTGTTTACATTGAGATTAGTTTCTTCAATCCATCGTTTCTATTATTTATTTTGATCAATTCTATTCGAGATATTTTCAAGACTCGAATGGCTTCATCAGATGACGATTTCAACAAACTTGACACGTTATCTGATGATGCATATTTAAAATTAATTCAACAATTCTATGACAAAGTATGAACAATAACAAGAGCAAAAACAAAATGTGTTCGATTGAAATTGTTTTAGAATGCAAATAATTTCTCGTTTCCTGAACTTGATCTGGATAAAAAACAACGACTTGTAGTTGAATTATTCACGCGTATACGTTCGTTTGATTCGAATTCAATTCATTTATGTTTGAAAACATTGCGTTTACTAACACGGGAACGTGAAGGACTCGATGTAAATTTCTATTCAATCGAACGAAAACTGATCGATTTTCATGTCGATTTTCTATCTCTAGGCGATTACAGGATCATCGGTGCTTGAACCGCTTCAAAAACTTGCAGGTTTAGAATGTTCAAAAGTTGATGTTAATCCAACAGATGTACAAAGTGAGAATTTATTGTTGAATTGTTCGATTTTCTTATCGAATCCTATTTGTCTAGATGTGATTGAAGCTGAAAAATGCATGTCGAATTTAATTTATATGAGTCCAGCCGTACAAAAGTTCTATAGTGTTAGCGGCGTTGCTGACGCTATAACACAGCGGATTAAAGAAACAACAGCAACGAAATTGGATGATGGCATTCGATTTTTTGATATGAGAATGTTATTTCTTTTAACTGCTTTGAATGCTGATATAAGGTGAAAAGACACACGAAATTCGAAATGAAAACGAACAAGAATATTTTTGTGTTCGTTGTTGTTGTTGTTGTTTTAGACAACGTGTTCGAGAAAAATTTCATGGTCCTTCGTATCTATTCGAAATAATCAATCAGATTATGTTATCAAGAAGTGAACCAGTCGCTTCTGCTGATCCAGGTTTGTTGTTCATAGGAGAATATTTAGCTATTTTTTGTTTGTTCTTCATTAGGTGTAACTTTATCAAATGAGGATATCGATTATTTAATTGAAATTCTTAAAACTCTCTACAATCTCACTGTTGATCTGCCTAATTTAACCCATTCATATGCGATTCAAGAAGAAGAAGAAGAAGCTCATTTGATGAGATTAGTTAGTATTCTGCGTGAATTATTATTATGTTACGGACCAACGGATGAAAAACAAATGGAATTACGAACGTATGTTTTTTTCGATAAAGACAAAATCAAATTCGAATTGATGATTTTTTTTCTTGTTCAGTCATATTATTCATCTTTTAACAAATATGCCGAAAACTTGTTTCGAAGAATTATTATCACCAGCTGTTCTTGAAGATGAAAATGCTAATGATGAACATAATGGCAAAAATATGGAAGCTATTAATATTATTCTTCGTTTTCTCGATCATCGTATAACGAAGACTGAAGTAAATAAAAATCGATTTGCAATCGATTGGAGTTTTGACTTTTGTTTTTGCTTAGGGAGGTAAAAATGCCAAGGAAGCATTGTTACCCGTTCTCCAACTTCTCATTCTCATGTGTCAATCGAACCGAACGATTCGAAAATTCTGTCGACAACATATTCTTCCACCATTAGGCGATGATATTTTACATTTGCCCACCGAAGGACAAAAATTACGAAATAAGTAATTCGAAAACTAGAAAGCCAATTTCGATGAATGAACTCTTGACTTTCGTTTAGATTAACACGAATGATGACAAATCCGAATTCGGAATTGAAAACTCTGTCTGCGAAATTACTTTTTGTTCTTTGTAAAGAAAGTGGTAAGAAAAATCGATTTTTCACGAACAAAAAAAACCAAAAAATCTATTCTAGTCGATCGCTTGATTAAATATACGGGCTATGGAAATGCCGCTGGACTTCTCTATGATTTCGGTTTGCTTGGACCTCAGCATAATGCAAATAAAGAACAGTATTCAAGTGATTCCGATGAATCTGACACGGAAAGCTATAGGAAACTTCGTGATCAATATGGGTAGGAGAGAGAGCAAAACAAATAAGCCATTGAATTTTGATTTCGATTTAGTATTGATCCGGTTACAGGTCGTGCGAATGTCAAACGACGTGAAGATCCGATGAAAGATTGGTCCGAAGAACGAAAAATACTCGAAGCGGAAAAACTTGCCAATACGATCGATCGCGCTATTAGGTAAACTGAAGAACTAAGAAAAGCCGGATCTATGTTGAAATTTTAGTCATGGCGTCATTAAACCGATGGTCTTAGATGCAAACGGCAAACCAGTTCCAGCCGAAAGTGTACTTCAACTTCGCGACGCCAATTTAAAAGCTCTTCAACATCAAAACGATCTTCGCGCTTCGGAATCGAGTGATGACGAAGGCGACGGCGGTCAAATCGATCTCAATAAACCAAAATAAAATAAAATAAATAAAACTAAATCTCGCTCATTCACTTATTTTAAACAAACACCAAAAATGCTTTTTTTTCTAACGACAAACAAAGTCTCTCAATGTTGTCTCGTTAAAACCGTGTGCGTGTAGTCAGTTTTTCAAGTATGAGAAATGTAAATAATATTTCTATGTACCGATGGTGTACTAGTCATTTTATTCTTGTTGTTGTTGTTGTTGTGTATTTCCTTCTTTTTTGACATTTATTTACATCAGCTCGGCTTTTCTCTTTGGATAACAATCTGGAAAAAAAAAGAATAAAGAATTTTTTTCTTTTCTTGCAGATGAAAAGCCATTGGTGTCTTTTGTTCTTGATTATTCAAATCGATTTAGTCTACACTTGGGAAAACTATGAACTCGATTTATTCGATTTAGTTGAAGAACTCGGAGTGAATACTAATTTCTATGATTTTATTAACGTTGAACAAAATGCTGATGTAACTGAAATTAAACGAGCTTATAGGTATAATACAAATACAATTGAATTTTGATTTCAAATGACGTATTCTTTCGTTTGAAGAAAATTGTCGTTGCTTTGGCATCCGGATAAATCAACGGATCCAAATGCTGAAACAAAATTTCGACATTTAGTTGCTGTTTACGAGATTTTAAAAGACGAGCAACGACGTGCTCGATACAATCGAATACTCGTCGAAGGTTTGCCTAAATGGAATCAGCCGATGTATTACTTTCGGCGCGCAAGAAAATTACGTTTTTGGGAGATTTCAACGATCTTAGCGTTTATTCTCACCGTTGGACATTATTTAGTTCTTTGGGCGATGTATTTCGAATCCAGTTTAGCTATGGTGAAGTAAGATTGCGGTTGAAATTGTCACGAATATTTCTCATGATTGTTGTTTGTGTGTGTTTTTTAGAATGAACGGTCGACTGATGTTCGAAAACGATTAGAGAAAAAAATGAAAAAATCAACGAAAACGAAAGATATTGATCAAACTATGATCGATGAAGAAATAGCTCGGATGCTGCCAGGTACGATGAAAATTGACAAATGAATTCTACTTCAATATTATTCGTTGTCATTTATAGCTCTTGAATCGCCGAAACTCACGGATATTTTACCGATTAAATTGGCAAATTTTATTGTTGATCGTCAATTTTTTCTTCCATTTCTTAAAAATCTATTTAATCGTCGAAGACAAACACAATCTGATTCGTCAGTCGACATCGTTGAAACGAAAACTACGACTACGAAAAAAACTACAGTCGTTCGAATCACTGATATCGTTCCTGAAATGTCAAATATTCAAAATGTACCAGTCGTTTCTTATCTAACAACGAACAGTTCATCATCCGAAGAAAATCAAACAAATGATTCGCTAAATTCGACTCGTCCGTGGTCGGATGAAGAAAAACAATTGCTATGCAAAGCCATTGTTCGATTTCCACAGGGAACATCGAAACGATGGGAGAAAATCGCTGATCATCTCAATCGACCTGTCACACAAGTCATTGATATGGCCAAACAAATTCAAAAGACCGTCGGTTCAAATGTAACAAATCAATTTCAAGAGAATCCACTTGCCAATTCATCGAAAATCTCAATCGATCAAAATCTAATTACTGAACGACAACCAAACGAAATCAATACCGATTGGTCACAAACGGATCAACATTTACTCGAATGTGCGCTCAAAACAATACCCAAGGATACACCGGGTGTCGACCGTTGGGAGCAAATAGCACGTTGTATTCCAGGAAAAACAAGAGACGAATGTTTGGCACGATATCGTCATATAGTACAACTTGTTAAAGCCAAAAAAATGGCTTGAAACTGTTTACAATCGATAGAAAAAAATGAACACACACGCATAATCAATGGGAAAATATGTTATAATCGTTTTTGCTGCCATTTTATGGGTGTTTTTTTTTCTGTTCAAGTTATTTTTTTTTCTAATAAAAAAAAAGAGAAACGTTAATAACAATTGCATGATCACATTTATCGAATAGGACTATTGATTTTGTTTTCGTGTTTTCTGTCTGCATACGTCATAGATTCATGTTCTCGAAACTCGATTAGATAATGACGAAGATGATGATAATGTTGTCTGTTGTTGTTGTTGTTGTTGTTGAGCAATAGACGACGATCTTCGGAAGAAAAATGAACGCAAACGAGTTAGTTTTTTGTTATATGAACCAGAATGTTTTATCGATGATTGAATTTTCGATGGAGTTGAAATTGAACTAGTTTGTTCATTAGTTGTTACTATCGAATCAGCATTAATATTGTTATTTACAGATGGCACGATTGTCGTTGTTGTACGTGCTGTTGAACTACAGAAAAAGTCAACATTGAGATTTTCATAAGACAAAACAAAGATTTATTCTTATTCTTCTCAAATATTTACGACCCTCTTTCTCTCTCGATGTTAAGTATAGAAATTGAATTAATTCACAAAGAAAATCGATACTCATGATTTTTGTTTTTGAGAAAACAAAAGACTAGATGAATATGCATATATATATATATATATTCGGAAAATATTTATCTAATCTAATGTCAATAGTTGATTATATGTTTATTCATTCCATGTTTTCTCTTTTTTTTAGTTACTATTGATAAAACTCACTCGTGTTTTAGTAATGGTATTGAATGATTTTCATTGTCAACACCTTCATCATCTTCTTCTTCGACAACATCACTTGTTCGATGTTTTAATAAATTATTTGTTGTCGTTGAAAACGACGATGTCGATCCTGTTAAATGACTAAATGGCAGAGATGATAATGAAATATGTTTGGATTTAATCGCGTTAGTTGTCGAGGGCGTTCTCTTGTCTTTGACTGACAATGAACGTTTAAAAAGTCTTGATTTCAAATCTTTTTTTACAGGTAATTCATCACGCATAAAACCATGATTAGTAACACAGCAAACGGATGATGACATATTTGTTGTTGAATAAAAGCCATGATCACGTAGAGAACGTGTATAAATCCATGAATTATCACGATTGATTGTTTGCGGTATAAGAGCTGTCGTACTATGACTATGACGGCCAGTTTTTCGATCGATATAAACGGGTACGAACACATAACGACAATCGGCATAACGTTCTTCGAAACGTTTGCGTAAATCTTCAGTATAAATCCATGAATTTGATGATGACAATGAGGATGATGGTATTTTGTTGACTGAATTCGATAGGTACTTGTTATGTCGTGGTAAACTTATGCGATCAGATCCTGTTCTTGAAATAGTTGATCTTGTTGTTGTTGTTGAGGGAGCTGTAGCTGCAGCGATCGTATTATTCGCTGCTTCAAGAGCGAACAAACCATAATAAAGAACCATCAAGAGAACAGAATAATAAATAAATTCGATGTGCTTTCTACCGTCCTGTCTCACGAGTTTTTCTTATTTGCTAACGAGGAGAAATGGGAAAAAGAATCTTGTTGACTAATATATGTGATCGAACTATTTTAAATAAGCTAATGAATTGAATATCTAAAACAAAAAGAACAGAATAAGCAAATCGAATAGACTGATCTTCTTCATTATTTCAATGTCGTATCTCATCATTTCAATAGCAAAGATTGTCTCTTGTGCTTTCCGTTTATATGAATGGCTTCTTTATTCTGTCGTGTTTCGTGCTGCATACTGTTTGTAATCTTGATGATTATGATGAGAAAGAACAAGCCGTAGTAACAACGTAGAAGACCGCAGTAAAGTACCCATGTCGAGTTGTTCATTAAAACAAATATATACGAAGAAGAAGAACAAGAAAAAGAAATGAGAACGAACGAAAGAAGAGCGAGTTCAGTTTTTTTTCCGCTCACTCACTCAATGCCTCGGAAAAATACTAAATAGATGATAGAAAACAGAAGAGAATAAAAAAAAAAGGAAAAAGAGAGACATACTTAGAAAAAGAAGGAAATGTTGTTTGATACGAAGAGAAAAAGAGAAAAATTAGAAAAAAAAACATGCTTAGATGAATAGGTGCTGTTAGTAAATATTCACTGACTGGAAAAAATCCAGCCTAATTAGACAAGATTTATAACTATGTGAAATCAAGTTGAATTCTTTTTTTTCTTTTTTGACGGTTCTTTTTAATGACTCTCTCTCTCTCTATTTGATGCTAAACATCTGCTGGTGAATGCAAGAAAAAACAACAACAGGGATATAAATATATGTATATCAAGCAAACCGACGGATTTTGACTCGTTGATTCAATCTGAGATTCATTTAATAATCTGATGGCAATGTCCCAGACATTTTCGGGCAAGAAAATACTTACTTATCTCTGATTCTCTTCTAATATTAAGAAACCGAGTGTCGAGAGAAAGACGTGCGATTTGGACCTGGATCGAATATCCGAGTATGTCAGTGACGATGATTTATGTTTCGAAGTGTTAAAGAAGAGATTAATTGTTTATCAGTCTTGCTTTTTTGTTGTCATGAAACTAAAGAATATTCTCTCGAAATAATATGTCTGCGTATTCTGCTCATCATCAATGCGAATAATATTAATGATAGTGAAAACTAATAAGACTAACAATGACAACAATAACAACATCGAGAAAAACCGAACGAGAACAGGATGATGATGATGAAGCCGAGGAGAGCAAGAGAGAGAAAAAGGTCTCACATAGAACTCGAACAAACTAATAGGAACGAATAGAATCGTTTATCGATGCGAAATAGGATAATACTGAGTGTACATCATTAAATAAGGGCGAGAAGTTTTTGTTGATCCACGATAAAATGAGATATTTCTTTGCCAAAACATACGACGAGAACTATCGTTATTTTGTTGTTATTGTTGATGTTTTTTTTTCCATGTTATACTTCTATGATGATTAGTATTAATGTAGCGACGATGTGTTCGAATAAATAATATAAGAAAAACAGGGCGTAAGAAGACAGTTAGCAGAGAGAGAGAGAAAAAAAAGAACGACATTCTGTTGGAAAAGAAAATTCCTTTTTTTTTTACTTAAATTTTTCTATAAGCAGATCAAACAAAACGATTGAAATATAAGAACAAAGAAGGCAGACAAAATATCAAAGATCAGCCTCAACATACAATTAATTAATCAAAAAAAAACCTCTAAAGTCATCTTACAGTACATGTACTTTAGTTGATTACGTAAATGGACTCATTTCCTTGTTTGCAAGATATCTATATCGATTATCTTTAATTTTGATGACGAAAATCTGAATGTCTCATAATTTGAGAAGAAATGTCGGCTTTTTAATAATAATAAAGCCACCTCCACGTAAAAATCAATAATAAATATAGAAAATACGATAATTAGTTCCGTCTTGAGTAGAAAAGAAAAAAAAATTTATCGAGAATATGAATTTTAATTTCCTTTGCATTCACTAACTCAAGTATCATTCTCTCTCTATATATATTCAAAAAAAACTATTATGTTTAATTGCGTTTCTTTCTGTTTCTACGAAGTTATTATTAGATTTTAAAGTTCCTATTTACGGTAAGATGTCATATAATAAGTCGTTTGAGTCTGCTTTTAGATAGAAAAAAAAAGGAAGAATTTTGAATTGTAAATAACGTACTAGATAAATTGCAATTCAATCACATTCACCTACTCATTTTTGTTTGTCATGACTTGTTAGTATGTAATATTTGTTGACAGTTGATTGAAATATATTCACTTCGAGTCAAAATATGTGTTTGAAACGTCCGTAAAGATCGTATTTAATCCGTTCGTCATCGATATTCTATGATTAGCAACCTGATTTCAAGATTAATCTTTGCATGATAAATGAAAAACTAATTCTAAATGCCTCCAAGCGTATTTGACATAGAAAGACTAGAGAATTGTCGATTTCTTCTGTGTCAACATGAATACACGATTCAAAGTCAAAGCAAAAAAAAAAGAATAATTCTCTCAAGCGAAAAAAAAATGAATAATATTCAAAATAAATAAATAAATGAGATAATTTTTTTCTCACTGCTACTACATCAATCGAGGGATTAGATGTTTGACGTTTTCAAATTCACAATTATTCATGCATGTGCAGTACTTGTTAATAATTATAACAAAATAGAATAATTGAGTTCATCAAGGAAATTTGCAAACATAATTATTTAAAATGATAGTAGTCGGCTTTTGAAGAAAATCTGCTGACAATGATTGCCATCTATCGAGTTTATTTTGTTGGTTAGATCGATTATTTTTGTTTTGTATGATTAACAACCAGTTTTATTATTTTTCAGCTCGAACGAACAAACTATTCATTCAGTCAATAGTCATTATCTATAGTTTTTCATTGATTTTATTTTCGATTTCATTAGCAATTAATTCGAAATAAAAACGTCGACTTAAATCAATATTTATTTATTTATTTATTTATTTATTTATTTATTTATTTATTTGCTGAGTCTTGTTGTTCTGTTTTTTCGTTGAAACATACTTCCTTTCTCAATATCAGGAAAAAAACAACAAGAGAACAAATGGATACTATTGTTGCCGTTGATACATCTGATGTTAATTGTACAAATTCGAATCAAACCTACCGTTTGCGAACTGATAGTCTAACAAAAACGACATCAAACGAAGAGAAAACTATTCGATCAGCTGATGTTATCGAACCTATTGTCAAAACAAATCATTCGACATCAACTGGATTCAATGTTCATCTTGTCTACGAATCATTTACTGCAGCACTTAAACAATCAGATAATCCAAAATCTCCAATAGATACGCAAGAATATATAAACGGCTATCGAGAACTATTGAAGTAGAAATTTCATTGAGAAATTTCGACGCATTCAATTTCTTTTCTTTCGTAGATTTTTTGATCAACTTGGTTATGTATTTAAATTTGTAAAAGATGATGTTGTAGAAAAATTAACTATTCTACAAAATTTTGTTGATAAAGACGATGCTGACACGCCGCATTTTGATACTATACAAAAAGGTATCGATTATGAAACGGAGAAGAATTTAATTAAAAGCAATCCAGAAAATTTTGCTCGAACATTATTACGACTTCATCGAGCATTGATTTTTATCGAAGAATTTCTTCAAGGTCTTAGCACTCGACCAGGATCGGATAGTACAGTTGCAATTGCGACGAGTGCCTACGATTCAACATTATACAATCATCGTGCGTTCATCTATTTTCTTTCTTTCGTCTATTTCTTGTGTTTTTTGTTTTGTTTATTTAGATGGTTTTTTTATACGTACAACAGTCAAAGTCGGCTTTCGTGCTTTACCATCTCGTAAACAATTGGATGAGATCCTTTTTCATGGTGAAAAAGCTGAAATGCTGAATCAGTATGAAGTATTTATAAAAACTATTCGACAAATTTATGATACAATTCAAGATTATTATGCTGAAAAGAATTATTTACAACTTCCATAAAAAAAACAAAGAATTAACTAGCAAATTTAAGAATAAATTCAATACAGTGCAGACTTTCTTTCTTTCTTTATATAAATATAAAATATCTTTTTATTTATGTATGTATGTGTCCGTCCAGTGTTCGATTTTTTTTTCTCCTCTAATAGTCTTGTCGTATTTAAGTTATAAAAACATCATTCATAGGAAAACAGAAAACTATTATTTTTTATTTATGCAAAATAAATCAAAACGTATTATCAACGAACTTATCGTTACGAGTTTCGTTGTTCGAATATTTGCGAAAGAATACTCGTATATCTTGATATTTTATTTTCTAGCCGACAAAGAGAAAAACCGATTCAGAGATTAATCTATTTGTTTTCGATTGACGAGCTGATGTGAATATAAATTACGAGAATGGCCTTTTTTTTCTTCTTTCATCATGTTTTTTTTTCTTTAAGTAAAGGGAGAAAATGAACTGAAAAATGGCAGCAATGACGACAACAAAATACTTGATGTATGTGAATGACCGAACAAGGAACAAGAAAATTTGAGAGAGAGAGAGAGAGAGAGACAGACAGACAGAGAGATAATTTTGTGTTAATAACAAACGAAAAGCAAGAGCAATATGAAAAAAAAAGAAATATAAACACGAAAGAGCACAAAAATTCATCACGTGAGTAATAAAAGAAATAATAGCAAAAGAAGATTAAACTCAAACAAATAAGCACACACACACACATGTATTAAAATCGCCTAGTAGTTATGTATTTGTTTTTATTTCGTTTGTATACTAAGCTAAGAGGAGAAATATTGAAACTAATTATAAGAAGAATTATGATTTCATTGAAGAAATAATACTTGCTCTTGCCTAATGTGCGGAGAAACACCGACGAGAAAAAGAAATGAAAAAGTTCTTCAAATACAAGACGAAACGACAAATAATTTGCAAAAAACAAGAAAAGAAAATGAAACGAAATTAGAACAGATTTATGGTTTACGCGCGCCAGGTTCCTCTCTTGCTGCTTGACTGTATCCTTGCTTTCGTCTTACTACGCAGAATACAATTAAACCAATAAGAAGAAGTCCGGCAATGGCTCCACCGATGACCAAAATCCAAAACCAATTCCATCCTTTCTTAGCATCGCCAGATTGTGGAGCATCCGTTGCATCACCGGCTACACCTTCGGTAACTTCATTGGCATCAGCGGTTGCTGTATTTTCCGAATTATCATCTCCTTCATTGTTTCCACCTTCTTGGTTGTTATCATCTTGATTTGCGTCTCCGTCTTGACCATTTGAGTCTAAATATATCATACAGACATTTGCATACCGTTTTTCTAGTCTCAGAATGTGTCAATTATCAAAAATAAGCAAACAAAAAAAATGAATATTGTCTTGATATTTATCTTTGAATGAATAGTCTCAAAGCAGTATTATTCGTCAGTGTGCATCAAATGTTAGCATGTGTACCATTATTTAGATTAGGAAGAAAACGTTCCTCGTCCTTTTTCATTTGTTTATGTGAAAGATCGTAATAGTCATTTTCATAGTCGGACATTACGAATATTCTTTCATTCTTAATCTCATCGGAATTGATTTTATCTTTATTAGATGAATTATTTTCATTCGATTGAGAACGTGCATCTTCTCGATTCATGTTCTCTTGCGATTGACCTCCTGAAATCATCGTTATAAACCGATAGATTGTTCGATTTTGCTTGGCTTTTTTTTTCTCAAACAGATTCAATCGAATTCTATTCGGTCATTTACCTGGTTGTTGTTGTGGTTGTTCATTTTCGTCATCATTTTGTTGATCGTTGTCTGATGCTGGTGCTGCAGATGCGTCTTGTTGAACTTTTTTTCGGTCTTGAGCCGGGATTTTATATGCTGATTTATAAACTTTAGCGTCAGCGGGACGGAAAGCATCCGAACCGTCAGCACGACTTATTTTTGGTGGCGCTTTGAATGAACGTGTTGTTGCATCATAATTATTTCGAATAGCTGGACATGATGATTGTTCACAATTGGGTGCGTCACATGCATATCGGTTCGATGCGGCGTTCAAATAAGCTGTTACACAAGTACATTGATGACCACTTTCAATAGCTAAAAGTCATAGATGTGAATAGTTTATTGGAATTCGAATCTATATCGATGTGTTTTACTTTGGACAACAACTTGACCATTAGCTAATTTTTCGGCTAATTCACATTGTTCTCGTTCGCTAAGTTTGTCAACATTGGTTTCGAATTCTTTCAAACCGTATAAACTATTCAAGAGTTCAAGCGACGGTTTTGTATCTTTAATTGTTAGTTTTTCTAATTTATATAACCCGTCGAATGCATGTGGATCGATCTCTTTTTCCGTTGAAACAGATAGAACTTTCAAATTTGGATATCGTTGAAAAGCATTGGCAGGTACATTTTCCGAACTGTGAATACGTAATTCATTTAAATTCGAATAATCTGGTGGATTTTCGCTTGTAAAATCCGATACATAGAACGCATTGATAATCAATTCATGTGCTGGATAGACGGGAAAATTTTGTACGTTCAATTGCGAAGCTTGTTTAGCTAATTCTAATCGGCCAATATTTCCATTGAATGGTTGTGATAAATCCGAACGAACATCGCCGCCACTTAAACGTAGATTTTTTATATTTGCACCATTGAATAATTGTTGAAATGTTCCACGAAACGGATAGAGAACGTATAATTCCAATGAATCGACATTTAAACCCGCGAAAAGATTTTCATTATCATTGGGTTGAACGAGTGGATTGTAGATTTCAACGGCCTAATAGGAAGAAAAAAAGAAACAAGATCAATTTCACAAGAGAAATATAAATTTACCAAATGTTTACGAGCGTTCGATGGTGTTGTTGGAGGAAAAACTCGATTGAAAACACCTGGTGAATGCAAATGAAGTGCGGTGTATTTTTCGAATTTAACACGAAGTTCTAATATATCGGCGTCTGGTTTGTAAAGTTGTTGAACCGGTTCGAATGTATAATCGTAAACGTTTTGGTCTGCTGCGCCTTCGATAATTAATTCAACCGATGGATATTTTTGTTTGGCATCTTGTAAAACATTAATTTGTTGTGGTAACGCACCACTCGACGTGCATGATAGACGATAAGATGAACATTTACAATCGAAACCTTCAATTGCTTGACATGGTTCGGAATCTTGACGACGCGAACGTGAAAGAGATTTTCGAAGTACAGATGCTGATGAAAGGGAAATAATGAAGAATAAAGCGAAGAATATTGTTGGTCGAAACATTTTTTTTTAATTTGAATTCTGTTTTTAATAAACAAAACTGAAAACAAATCGATTCATTGATAAAGAGAAAAAATTTATTTGAATTACCTTCAAAAAAAAAAGACAAATATATATATTATCTGCACAAATATTTAATCGAACTAATTGAATGCCGATATTCTTCGTCGATTGACTAAGTTGAAACAAAAAACTGAAATCTATAATAAATAACTTTCGTTGTGTCGTTTATTATTGATTAATTATTTCATCAATGATCAAAAAAGAAAAACAACTTTTCGATAATCTAGAATAGAACAGAATATAAATGAAAGAAAAGATGGCAATTATATCAAAACGCATGTTTATATTTCATTATGCAATAGATTTGAGATCTACGCGTCTGGAAAATCGAAGAAAAAAAAATGTCGTATGTACGTACGTATGAATAGTTTATTCCTTTTGTGCGTGTATGTGCGTGTGTCGAGTACTTTAGTAATCATCGATCAATGAATGAGATCCGTTTTTTTTTTCTTCTTTCTAATGCTATTCATTTATCGGCTCGTCTAAATTAGTCATACTTCGGCAGATAAATTACGAGTCGATTATTATTCTTAGTCGGCAGGGAAACGACGGCACAGTCAGAGGAAACAGACGCTTAAAACCTACTGTGAGGGTAACATTTGAATAAAAAAAACGGAGAACGAGAAAGTAAGAAGAAGAAGAAGAAAAAAGAGCAAGAAACTTTAAAAGTGAGAGTACGTGATGGGTATACTTGTCCTTCCTGTGCATGTTCAATCAATCCATATACCTATCGGCAATGATGATGATGTCGATGAATAGAATAGACGACGAGAAAAGAAGAAAAAAAAACGAAGTGGGAATTTTAAAATTGAAAGGCAAAGAGTAGTAAAAGAAGAAAAGAAGAAAAGAAGAAAAAAGTGTTTGTTCCGTTCTTCAACTGAACTTAATTCAACATTACCGTTGTCCTCATTCATCAGAATTGGTAAACAAAACAAAAAATTCTGTTGTTAGCACCGAAGTAAAATTGTTAGATACTCTCTTTATATTTCTCTTATTCTCTCTCTCAACAATTTTTTCCCTCTCATTTTCATTTTTCTCCTATCAAAATGTGTATGTGAATATATGTGTGTATTCTACACATAATAAATGTAAAGAAGAGAAAAAGAAAAGTAGAATTGAATTGAAGAAGAAAGAAAGAAAGAAGAAAAAAAGAAAACGTAGTGCGTTTGTTGCTGCCAATACATCGACTTTTATCGCGATGGTGGTTACGGTCGTTGTAGCATTCGTAGTAATAGTAAGCCGTTGAGGTTACAAACCAATATATCCAAAGAGAGAAGAAAAGGAAAGAAAGAAAGAGAGAGAGAGAATAGTTCTTTCTCTCCTCGACGCAATGCATTTAGTTCATTACGCATTTTCACGTCCACACAAAAATGCCAACGCTGATTTAATGTATTCTATGTTGATACGACTGTTGTTGATGATCAATTCATTAATTTCACGTGATATTATTGTCTGGTCATCGAACAGACTCATCATCTCAACAAGTTGAGAAAGAGACAACGATAAAAATAAAGCAAGAACGAACGAATGAACGACCGAAAGAATGAATCAAGATAGAATAAAAATGAAAGAGACTGATAGGAAAAGAGACTACATATCTATATATGCGTATATCGATATCGTATAAAAATCAAGAAAGATAGAGTGTCTCAGGGGTAAAATGAGAAGCAAAAATAGTATAAAGATAGATTGATTTTTTCTTTCTCTTTCATATTATCAGTACAATTGACTATAAGTTGACGGTTCTTTTCAGTTATTTAGAAGTATATCTGTCAATGATGGATTATTACGATTATATTATTCATCGACAAGCCAAATTTATAGCTAGAAACCTTGTGGCCTCATCGTCTCGAGGTTAAACTCTTAGCCAAAGAATAATTTGTCAATGTCATTTATTTCTCTCTATGCTTCTAAAATACTTCATAAATCTTCGCATTGATGTTTCTGCTTAAGCAATAAACGCACACCTGCAATCGACAAATTCCTCTACGCTCTCTAACATTAATAACGTTATTACCTTTATTTGCTTCAAATGTAACTAAAATATAAAAAAAACGATTAGAGAAAAGGACGAAAGAAATGCTTTTTTAGGTATTAATTTCACATTCTCGATGTGTACCGAGTCATAAAAAAAACAATGAATATATTGACAAAACAATTGTGAAATTAAAAAAAATATATTGATTATAAACTATTTTCGGGGAAAATTTGTTCGTTGGACATACACTCTGACATGCGTCTAAAAATATATGTCTACAGAGAAATGAGATGTGTGATTGCATCTACACGCCAACACATTTACAATACTGGTCAGAATGTTAGCTTATCAGCTCATATCGATATGTTGTACGTATATATATATATATATATGTGTGTGTGTATATGTGTATGTTTAAAATGAGTGGAATCTTTCGCTCGTCTATTTTATCATGAGTGCGAGGGTCAGAACACAACAAAAAAAAACGAGGAAAAGAGAAGACATGAGAAAGAGAGAGAAAAAAAATATATGTAAAGAAAATGACCTTTCCTAATAACATCAATGGTTATATTAGCAAGCGATCGACGCGTCATTTTTACTACCGATGATAGAAGGCGATGATCCATTCACCTCGTATAAATATACTATGTCTTTAGGCGATTACTACTATTGCCATTTTTTAACGAAGTCTGTCTCTTATCTCGATGCTCCAAAGCAAACATAGTTAAGCAGAGGAAAAGAGAGAGAGAGAAGGCGATGTGAACGAGAGAAAAACAGTCTGAATAACAAGTAGATTAACGCTTATTGTTCAGCTTTAGTGAACTAACAAAAATGATTGATTTTGAAAAAAGGGCAGTGGTATTAGCTACTTGTTCTCTTCGTTCTTGATGAACTATCGTAGTAGAACTAGTTAACAAAAGCGAGAGTATCTAGAGGCCATATTATCATACATATCGAATCTAATGATCATTTTCTTTTTTTTCTTTTCTTTTAAATTTTTATGTCATTATACATATCAGCTTTCCTCTTGGGTAATAGAAGGTGTTACTAGTTCAATTAGTAAAATAAATACATAATTGATCGATCTGTTTCATTTGTTCGGTTGGTCTAGCCTGCTTGTCATCAAATTACTTCACTGAAAACTATATTCGTCAAGGGATTTCATTAGTCAAGTTTTCTACTATTTCATCGAATAGCTCAGTCACCTTATTCTCATTTGTATAGAAAATGTCATAAGAAATAAATCAAATAATGATGAAAGCAGATTAAGCGATTTCTAAGCTTTACTCTTTTTTTTTCATTTTCTCACTCTCTCATTTTTCTGTTCGTCTTAACATCGACAATAACATCAATGGAAATTAAATCATTTTCTTACTGTTAGTGATTAGTCTAGTGAAAAAGAAACTTAATCATGATGCTATTAGTACAAATAATATATGTGTATTTCTTCGCCACTTATTTTATACGAGTGTGTCTATTGATAAACAAGCACGTTCTGACTCGACCATTTCCTCTTTCTCTATCATTAAACTAATATAAATAAATTTACTAAGACATCTTAATCATACTTGGATTATTTCTCAATGGTTTATAGAAATCCGACTTTCGATTTCATCTTGAAATCATATTCAAAACAAAGAAATAAAAAAGAATCAAGTTCTTTACTTTTCTTTTGACGTTCGAAGGACAATAATGATAAAAAAAATTACTTTTCAAAATAAATCTCTCTTTTTTCATTGATTGTAAATGAATACTATCTACAATGAAAATAACTCTGAAAACGAAAGCTATGCACGTAAAATGTACGTTAAATTCCGAGGGAAAAAGGTTTTTTTCGTGTTCGCATTCCGTTTGAATATCTTGACAGCTGAAACAACGAGAACGAGCGTAAGGAAATCAATGTACGAGTGTGGTTTTGTACTTTGACACAGTTTTTTTCTTCTTCTGTTCTGCTTCTCAGTCTATCATATGCATACATACATATGCATCGTAATTTTCTTTTTTCGAAGACCAACTATAAGTCTGTGCATGCATAGAAAAAAAGAAACATCAAGACAGAGAAAGAAAAGATGAAGAATCGTAAAGAGTTATTTCATCTATCAGCAACATTTGGTACGTCATTATACATAAATAAATAAATAGATTTTGACCAAGGTTTTTATTACAAATTGCGCGGAAGGCAAGCTGTTCGTCTATTCTCTATAGTGTTAAAAAGATTACTTAACTATTTAGAAAATTTCCTCGATTCTTATCATCGACAGCAAAAAAAGAGTAGAATTTCAATTGAATTGATAAAAAAAAAAGTGTTTTACCAAGCTAAACAGCTCAAACACAATAACGCGTAATTCTAATCGATCAATGAACTCTTGTCTCTACACTCGAGTCGATGAAAAAACTTCTCGGTTTTCTTTCTCTTTTTCTCCGTCTAAAATCTACTTGATATGTTGAAGGTAGTTTTTAGTCTATTTCGAACGTTTGGCTTTTGTCGATTTACTTAGCACACACACACACACACATCTGTCAAACAAATGCCTAACACGCAACCATTGAAAATTTTCTGTAGAGAGAGAGACCGCTGACTTCTAATGATAATAAAAAACGAGAAAGGAACCAAGCAGTGCTATCCTAATAAGCATAAAAAGAAAATACCGAACGACTCAGTCTGATAATCATTAGCTAAAGAGAAGAAAAATATGCGCATCATCGTTATTCAAGAAATCAAAACGATACTACTCGAGGAGATTAACTTCAAACAATTCTGACTGCGAACATTTGTTGGAATCAAATTTAATGATAACGAAAGAGTCATTCGTTTCTTAACGTTTTTTTTTTCAGTTGATTACATATTGAGTAATCAATGAGAAAGAAAGAAAAATCAAAGTTAGCCTCTTTTCCGGATAGATCGACATGTATAAATAATATAAATGCAAGAGTAGTGTTCGATTGTGATCTAAGCACGCATGTACATCGACGACTAAATCGTAGAGAAACTAAGGAAATAGTAAAGGAGGAAATAACTGTTATTAATTCGCAAATCAAGTTTTCTTTCTTTCTCTCTATGCGACCGGACAATCAAATCTCCTTGCGTCATTCTTTCCAATAGTACGAATGCAACCGAATAGGACAGTTTCCCAGATTAAAAAATCATTGTGATGATTGATCGTCTATCTTTCTGCCATTGTTGATCGTGTGTTCAATTGTCATGTATTTGCGAGTACGTGAGGATAGTTTCTAATTAATCTTCGATGGAGATAATTGACAAAAAGGACATGAGATGATAATGAATGAACATGAATTTCAAATAGCCCACAAAGAAACAGACAGAAATTACCTAATAGTTACTAAACATGAATGAATAAGCAGAAGAAGAAGAAGAAAAATCGATGTTGTCGTTATTCTCGTAGTCAATATGTATGTATGTGTGTGTATACCAATGTGAGAACAGAAAAAGAAAGCAAGACATTGATCTGTATGAAAGATAGAATCAATAGTTAGGTCAAGGCGAACAGTCATTGGAGAATGATCTTGCAGAAAGATATTACCGAGGATTTCTCTCTATCTGTATTTTTTGTTACACAAAAAGATGATTTCATTTTCTCTCATCTATTTCGCAGACATTCTCCTTTGAAGTAATTAATCTTCAATCCCCAAAAGTAAAAAAAAATACTTTGCACCTACCTCGAATAGTCGGCCGATAGTATATATACAAAGTGAATCGATGAAAGAAGAAAATTAAATGTCTTCGAATCAGTAAAAATGTTTTGATAAAGCTGTCGCTTGCATGCACTCTCAAGGGCCGCATTAGCACGTTCTTTTTTTCTTCTTCAATCGAAACTAAGGTGACCACATGCAAGTGTGTAAATTTCATCAAAGAGTTAACTTAAGTGCACAACATCTGGCTACGTTCGCGTATTGACGACAACGACATCGATGTTATAATCTTATGTTCACTATTCATTTGTACAATGACATTTCTTCTTTTCTTTTCTTTTTCGTTTCTAACTAAAGGCTTCGATGATCCTGTCATATTTCAACTAAAACAATAGTAAGCAAATGCGTCTAATTCTCAATATGAAACACTATCATAACTGTTGTATTTGTTCATGCCATTAAATGGCAAGATATCAATTACATGTCGCGTCTGTACTCAGAGGAAATAAAGTAAAAAAAAAGAACGTGGAAGGGAGACACACACAGAGAGAAAATTTGTCGAACCTGCGTGTATTGTGAAAGAAAAATTACCATTGAATCACATATATATATATGTATATAAACGTGTTTTAGATTAAATCAACTCAAAAGATAATTTACATTTTCGATCAATATTTTCTTCGATTACATCACCGAATAATTGAATTAATTTTGTTACATGCATATGTTGTGTCTGTCAAAGTCTAAGTGACTTGATAATCGATGCGTTCGAACAAGTACGACAGTGATGAGACCAAAAATCAATTGATCTCGTCCCGGAGAAAGATGAGATAGATGTCTTTCTTCTTTAATAAGTTTATATCTGAGATATCTGTATGTATATACATACATACGAAGCAAAAAAAACACTTACAATTCTCTAAACAATCATCAGCTTGACCAAACGTCGATGTGTTAAAAAAGACGATTTATCTCGTTGTTTTTCTCTCGTTCTTTCTCTCTTTCTTATTATTGTACTTACTCTTACGTATGAATATCTATTCAATACTCAGACGATGAGAAAAAGATTGAACATTATTTCGCGACAGATAACAAATAAGATAGAGTCGACGCAAAAGAAAGGCGAGTAAAAATGAAAAAGTAAGAGAGAGAAAGAGATCTACACATTCGTTATCAATACTCTTCTTCTCTTGGTCGTCGTCGCCATCATCGCTTCTCTCTCTCTCTATTTTTTGTTACTTCAATTCTTTTTTTCTTGATTGTGTGTCGGGGTTAATATAACTTGTTGAACAGAATGTTTAAACAGTAGGGTGTAAGTAGACTGTCGTCACTTACCAATATAATAAGAGCGTCGAGTCAATCAACCGAACGAGACTCTTCACAATGAAATTGACAATATAAGAGATGTGTCAATGTCTACACACTGAGAAGGCAGTCGAAATCGAAAGTTGAAAATGATGTATAAAGAATGTCGGCTTAGAGAGTAAAACTTAATGAAGCAATTGAAAAAGAAAACGAGTGAATTTTTAATGTTGATGTCTAAAGTTGGGTGCACTCAAGGTAAAATCCTTGATGAATTGACGATTCAATCATGAACTAAGCGCGTGATCGAACAAAGGGAAGATCTTTTCCTTTCGTTTCGCAAAAAGAAGAAATCTCGTTTTTTTCTAACCGATTACTTAAGAATATTATTTATCCATGCGATATTTTTTATCTTTAAGTGATCAAATATTGTTCTTTGCGCGAAATTAACAGTTTGAGTATCATATAATATGTTTATCCAATAATTGAAAGAATAATATTCTTTCCAAACTTGTAACTATTCAGAGAATTTGTCACTCAATATAAGAAGAACTGATGAGTTCAGTCTTTATGTCAAGGTTCAGACTATTTTATTATGCTCTAAACGTAATAATACTCGTGACAATTGATCGACATCGATCTTTTTTTTCTTTTCGTTTTGCAGAACAATTATCAGTATAGTTCGATTACATAACTCCACCTGTCTCTTGATTGGCTCGAGGACTTAATGGTTCCTGACCTTGTTTGCTTTCATATCTTTCGATGAAAGGAAGACGTTGTATTATGTTAACCTTCAACTTATATAGTCACTCAGTTAGTTCAATACAATTTACCCAATGACATTATGCTTTATCTTTACACTTTTTCTTTGTATCATCGAAATCGAACTTTTCATTTTCTTCAAAATGAACGACAAGTTGAGCACCATATGTATCTCGATAGATTTTTTTTAGTAGCCAAATAGCATCATGAAACGGTAATAGTCTCTATTATGATTTGAAACCAATGACATTATTCGTATACTAGCAAACATTGAATGGATATTTAAATGCATATGTATATGTGTATAGTCATGAGATGAATTCATTATTGCATGGCAACTGCTGTTGTTTATAGCTTAAAAAGAGATATGTATATGATGGCAATGATGTAATGATTATCTTTGTGGTACGCATGCGTCATTACATCAATTTAAGCTTGAACTCATGTACATAATCGTATATCTATTATTCTTCTATTAGAGACATATGTACATAAACTCTTATCGTCATCGGTTTCTATTCTAATTTCTATCGTTGAAGTTTAACCTTGGAAAAGGTCAACTTCTAAACAGATTTCTCCAGTCTCTTGGTGTATGTATGTGCGTATGTTTGTATCTTATCAATCATGTACTAGTATACATTCCCAGATGATATCATTAAAAAGAGAAACGATTCGTTCGTTCTTAGAGAAATTTATAAACGTAGAAAAAAAAGTCGGTTTTTTTTACAAAAAAAAATTACATTGGCTCGACAAGTGTCTTGATAACGACTGCTAGCCTTGAGAAAAACTAAGTTCATTTCACTATCAACAAATTTACACATAAAAAAAATGATAACTACAGAAGAGAGAATGATTTGTTTTATAAGTCACTAATTTACATATTCTACTGACAAAAAAACTACGAATGAAGATCACAATCGTCAATCAAGGATTTCGTTTGACGTTGTTCGTTGTTGAAATTTATCGATGTCGATGGTTCACGTTCATCGAGTAGGAGATCAACATAAGATTTCTGTGAAACATAATTTTCCTGTTGAATAGAATTCGATGTTAAAAGCGAGAAAAATGATGATTTATCTAAAAATAGAGATTTTTCATTTTGCTTCTTATTAAAATTAATTTTTCTGTTTTATCTACCATTCATTTGTCCTAATTCTTCATCAGTTGAAAATGAATTTGTTTTCAAATAATTAATTAAAATTAATCCACATGTTGTGATTGAAAATCCAATGAGACAAGCAATAATATCGACAAATGCAAGAAAATGCCATTCACGAAATAGAATGCCTGATGTTATAAGAACACAAGTTGTAAATAAAACATAATAAACAGTAGTAACAATTGGCGTTGAAAATAGATCTAATGCTCGATTGAGATAAATCATTTGAATGAGAATACAAACAAGAATTGTAATTGTACAAAGAAATGTTAACCATCTCGTGTATGTATATTGTTCGACGAAAATTTCTTTTAAACCAACACTAAGACCTTTACATGCTGTGACAGTAAATGCACCCAAGAGTGAGCAAATTAGTATGTAAATATGAATATATTTCGAACCAAAACGTGGACCATAATAGATGATCAACGATAGAATGACAATGCATACAAATAATGAGAAGAGAATGAATTCTAAAAAAAAAGAAATTTACTTATAAATTGTTTATTTGTTTTTTATTCAGTGTTTACCAGGTGCAGTTAGTTTACGAGCAAAATCGAGTAAAGAATTGATTTCACTTTCTTTCGGTGCATGAATAACGATAATAATCGAACCGAATACAGTTAGAAGACAGCCAATTTTACCGAGAATAGTCAATTTTTCGTTCAAGAAACGAACAGACATTATTGCACTAAACATTTTTGAAAATTGAAACAAATCAATATCTAAGATTTTTTACCTGACTAAGACTGATAATGCACCTAACGGTGTCACAACTGATGCAGGTGCAAAACCATACGCAGCAAAATTGCACAATTCACCGAAAGCCATGGTCATTAGTCCTGCCCACCATTGAATTTCCCATAGATATCCGAAACCACCTGATCCTAAAATAGTTCAATTAAAAATTGCAAATGAATTTTTGTTTTGTTTTCGTGAAAATCAACCTGCACGAAGTGTTCCATCGGTTTGCATTAATTTAATTAAGCCTTTCTTTTTCAAAATAAAACTTGAACCAATAAATAAACTCGATAGTAATGCCAAAAATATACCGAAATAGAAATGATCGGATGTCGATATTTCTGATGAAGTCATTGTAGTTTTTTTTTTCTTCTTGTCTACTTGTTTTAAAAGATTTCAGTAAGTCTTCGTTGGTTTTCATTCGTCATCATACATCAGCATTTGCGAAATAACAAGTGACACGAAAATAAAATTTGCCTTGAATTTCGGCTGAAAGAACTCAAAGGAGAAAATATAAACTGTTCTTTTTTTTGCTTCTTTTATTAGACTAACAAGTGAAACAGGACATGATTTTATATATATATATATATATAAGTATGTATTTATTCGTGAAAAATAGACGATCGTCTGATGTTTCATTCTTTTTTTTTCTTCCTTTTTTTTGCACAAGAAAAAAAAAGAAAGAGAAAAACAACGTCAAGTTACACGATCTCATGATCATCACCCCATCACCTCACGTGAGAAAACAAAGAAAATAAAGACGAAAAGGACTCATAAGAGTATATATGCAAAGTTTGAGACAAATAAGACAAAATAACAAATGAAATGAGAAAGAGAGCGAGAGTTATTTGTCATTTAAAAAAACGAAGCAAAAAAATTTCTTGGCTTTCAGTTCTTTAATAAATCCATTTTTTTTCTCTGCAGAAATATCAAAAAACTATATGTACGTATAAACGAAAGAGCATGGACAATAAATATCTCAATATGAGATAAAAGAAGAAGAAGAAGAAGAAGAAGAAGAAGAAGAAACAAACAACTTCCTGAATGAAAAGATAAAGAAAACAAAACTGTTTATGTTCTAATTTAGTGCTAGTTTAATATGATCTGGCGGCGAATTTTCGGTATATTGCTTCCACATGTGAATAAAAAGTTCTTCTAAATGTTGTGTATATAATTTCGTATTGAACAGAGGACTTGTTAAACGTCGTGACCAGACTTTTGCTCGAATCGATTTCAAATAAACGGGATCCGTGCCAAGACGAACAGCAATATGTTCATAATCATCGTAAGTTTTTGCTATTAATTCCAAACAGTCAAGTGTATGTAATAACGATGCACCAACACGTGATGCCAATGTTTCCATAGGCAATGAGATCATTGGCGTACCTGCCCAGAGAATATCCATGCCGGTTGTATGACCATTGCATAATGGTGTGTCGAGACAGATGTCCGCCAGTTGACCACGTCGAACATGTTCTTCTTTTGGTGCAACATTAGAAAAGATCAATCGAGATGAATCGATTTCACGTGATTTAGCGAATTGAATGAGATTTTCTTCGCCTGTTACCGGAAAACGTAACAACCAAAGAACACTGTTAGGTACGCGTTTTAAAATATTACACCAACATTCCATTGTTTTTGGATCGATTTTATATAATTGATTGAAATTACAATACACAATTGCATCTTCAGGTAGACCGTATTGCGTTCGTGTTGTTAGTAAAACTGTTTGCGGAACTTCTTCGCCGGTTGCTGCTCGACTACTTGTTTGTAAAGTTTTTGTACCGTTCTGTGCGACGATACCATTTATGCTAACTTCACTGTGACCTTGTTGAATTAATTGATGAACAACAGTTGCTTGCGGTAGTTCAACTAAAGGCACAATGACTTCCTCTTTACATTTTTTCGCTGATGTTTCACCGTCGTTTGATAATTGAACAGTGATTGTCTAGAAAAATTGATTTCAATTCTTTTCTTAAAATGAACACAACATTCTTTCGTGTTTTACTTTGACATCACTTCGTTCAAGTATTGGCTTTAGATTTGTTCCATTGACAATCGATCGATTATCAACAGTTGTCTGTGTATTTTCAAGTGCCTGTTGACTTTCAACAATCACGGCTTTTTCGGTCATATGTGGAAACATATTGGCATGATCGCCAATAAAAAATGTGTACGGCATGAAAGCCAATTTTTCTGAATATTGCGATACGAGAGATAATGGAGATGTGATTTCATCGGTGATTAAATAATCCATATAGGGTGCACCAGACGTATTCGGATAGCCAAGCCACATGACTTGAATAGGACAGGGACGAAGAGCAAAGATTTCGTTGCGAGCACCACGTGTATAACCATTGAGATTGACTAAAATTTGAATACGATCGGCATGAATTCGATCGGCCGCTTGGCCATTGCAAATGATTGCTGATAGATCAATGAAATGTTCGGCTTCACGTTGAATTTTAGCACGAAATGCTGTACCATCATCAGGACTCAATGAATAACAAAAGATTTCAACACGTTTTCGATCGTGTAGACCCGGTATGCTTTGCATTAAATGTGCAGTTGGATGATTACAAAAGTCCGAACTCACATAGCCAATTCTTAAACGTTCATTTTTGACATTGAAATTTTGCGAATAATCAAATGATTTTTTATTCAAAAGTTGAATCTAGAAATCATATTGATTGATTTGTTTGGTTTGGTTTTTCTGTACGATACTTACGCGTTCAAGGCAGAGAAGTGCATGTCGTGTTGCAATATTTCGTCGTTGTTCGCCTGTCAATGGATAGAGCATGCTATGGTGCGGATGAACACTTGGCAAACGATTTTTATCAAGTTGTTCTTGAACAATAGTACGAATTTTTTCCAAACGATTTTCATAATCAGTCCAATCACAGATAATCTAAATGAAATTTTCGATTTTTTTTATGAAAACAAATTAGTTTTCCATTGAATTACTTGTAAACAATGAGCTAAATTACAGAAAGCATCAGGAAAATCAGGTTTTAATTTCAAAGCTGTTTTATAGGATTCTATTGCATCGATGATATTTCCTGTATCTTTATGTATCGATGCTAAATTCGAATGAGCATCAGCAAATGATGGATTGATTTGAATAGCACGTGTGTAACATTGCAGTGCTCCTTGTACATCACCGATCTCTTTCAATGTATTGCCTAGATTCGAATGTGCATCAGCAAACGACGGTTGAATACGTATAGCTTCTTTGTAATGACTCAATGCATCATGTAAACGACCTTGTTGTTGTAGAACTGATGCTAAATTCGAATGAGCTGCAGCAAAATGTGGTAGAATACATAATGCATGTTCATATAATCGAATTGCTTCATCTATTTGACCTTGTTCACGGCGAATATTAGCTAAATTATTCAAAGAATCAGCATGCGTTGGACATTGACTAAGAGCTGTTTTATAACATTCTTCAGCTTCGGCTACCTAAACAAAAATAACGTTTCATTCCATCATTCGAATACAATTGACGAACTTTTCCTTGCACTTTAAGTGCATTAGCTAGATTACAGTAAGCATCGGGAAAATTTGCTTGTAATTCAATAGCACGACGATAAGTTTCAATTGCTAGATCGATTAAACTATAAAAAAAAACAACTCGTTAATAAGAAAAAATTTTCTTTGTCAACTATTTTTCCGTTTACCCTTGCTCATAATACACGCAAGCAAGATTACCATGAACAATTGGATGATTAGGAGAAATGCGTAGAGCACGTAAATATGCAGTTGCAGCTCTGAAAAACAAAAAAGTAAATCATGTTTTTTTTCTTCTTATTATTATTAACAAATCTTGATAATTACCGATCGAATATTCGTGCTTCTTTGAAAACATTGCCTAAATTGATATGTGCATCCAAAAAATTCGGATCCAAATTAACGGCCTGCATAGAAAAAACAAATATTTTCGATATCGAAAATAAGAAATTAGTTTCAACCTTATCAAAATAATGTATCGCCAACCACATTTCACCTTGACAATTAGCTATACAACCTAAATTACTCCACGCGACAGCAAACGACGGTTGCGTTTTAATCGCTCGTAAATAACATTCCTTGAAAGTGAAAGGTAAATATTAACTCAAGCTCGAATAATATCATGTCGATTTTCTTTCGAATACGTACTTTTGCTCCGTCTAAGTAACCTAATGCTTTCAGCAAATTTCCGAGATCATTACGAACACCATATAGATTCTAAACATATCGAAATGATAAATTTGAATATACTTTATCTCAATTAAACATACAGGATTGTATTCTAATGCAGTTGCATAAGCATTCACAGCTCCTTTCATATCCGAATTTGCAATAAGAGCAGTTGCATAATTGATACTAAATAAGATTTTATGAGAAAATCAATTAAGTTTCAAAACAAAAAAAAAGTCATTTCTCGTACTATCCATCGATGAAATCAGGTTTCAATTGTAATGCTCTGACGTAATGATCGAGAGCTAAATCGAGCGAACCTTTTTCTTTATATACATTGGCTAGATTTGAATGTGCTTCAGCTAAATGTGGATCCAATTTCGTTGCTAAAAGACTATATTTCATAGATCTAAAGAAAAACGAGCTAACATATTTATTTCTCTTTTCTCAATTATCGATTTCCTACTGATCATAACGACGCATTTGAAAGTAAATAGAGCTAAGTAGAAGTAATAAACTTGTATTATCTGGTTCCTGTTTATACAATTGTAGACAATATTGTTCAGCATTTTCATAATCTCCATTTTGATATGCACGATTAGCTAGATCGGCAATAGCTAAACGCAATGTGATCGATTAAAATTATTGTTCGTTAATTCATTTCGTTTTTTATTTTTACTTTGAAAATCAGAGAAACTAGATGATGAATGTATGGAATTTTGATAATGTCTTTGATTTGGACTTGATAGCATAGTCGTTGGTACTGATTGTGTAACTTTCATTGGCGATGTTTCGGGAGCAGTTTCTAGGAGAGAAATGTTTGTTTTTTTTAGATTCAACGGAAATATCTACCGATTGGATTATCCATTGTTAAATCAGAAATTGGACTCATATAATAGTAAACATAATCGAAATAAATAAATAGTAAATAAATAGGTAGTTTATTAATTCATGCCTATCAGTGGACAAAAATCTTAAACATACAATCAAAAACAACTAAATAGAGATATTTATCGATTTATAATGACGTTTACTTAATTATTGAATGTGGAAAAAAATAAAACTATTAGTTAGTTGATAATGTCAACAATATAGAATATACGAGCAATGAATATGCAAGAATCAGCTGGATGACAGATGTCACTGACGGATTGACGATGTTATTTCATAAGAAAAAACTAATAAGACTTTTTTTTATTTTTCTCTAGAATTTTACATATCAGTCAAAATACAGGTTTTGGTAAACAATTTTTACTATAAAGTTAATTAATTGTATAGGAGAGTGTTATCTGACAGGATGATAGCTCAGGCAAAGAGCTCCAAAGCCAACATATGTTGTCTTCGATGTATACGTGATCGTTTCTTTTTGTTTGAATTTTCGTATTTTCCAAGTAGATAATGAAGACATTGGTTTAAATTTGCAAGGACATCTTCATTTTCATCAGAGAAATACGAAACCATTCTTTGTTGTTTTTGTTGGAGTTTTTCTTGAGCTGGAACACGAGCAGTTTTCTTTTTCAATCGTTTGTCTTGAACAATTCTTGATCGATAACTGCGTAAACATTGATTCGTTGTCAGCAATGGAAAACAATTTTGCGGTGCTCGATACATTGTAAAACGAGTTCGTGTAATTACATGTTCAATAAATAGTTTCCAATCATTTTCAACAGTGGATTTCATCGCATCAATTTCCATTTTATTGTTACCTGTAATGATCACCCAAAGACCATTGACATTTTGTTGAACTTCAGTATAATTCGAACATTGATTAACAAGATCATGTTGATATTGTATTGCAGTTCGTAGTAATTCAATCGACGAGCCTGATGTGATGAAATTAAGAGAAACACAACGAATTCGTTGACTGAGAAATTCCATTGCTAAACTAATTCGATTGATCGTTGGAGGTACATTTGCAAACGACAAAATCGAATAATTTTGCATTTCTGATGTTGATGATTTGATCTTCTGCTGAAGACATCGTTCGAAATCAAGTTCAAGACAAATCATTTGTAAAACATCAAAATCCAACGATTCGACAAGTGGTTTGGATTTGTCAGTACATGAACAACATTTTCTTGGAAGTTCTCGTAATGTCGTCACACTGAATTGTTTGGTGTTTCGAAGTTTATTTACAGTTGCATGAAATTGAGATATATTTCGACGATCATGGACAAGACACACCATAGTAATCGAATATCCGAATTTCACAAAATCTTTGCCTTTTATACGATTTACTCCATTTGAGAAATTACCCAATGACGTTTACTACATAGAGATTTCACCACATGGAGAAAAAAACAATAATATAACTGAAATTTTATGACTCATAGGGTGAAAATTTTCTTCTGGGAGTCATTGCGTAATTACATAGCTCGAATAGAAATTAAACGTATTCTTTTGTTGTTTTATACAATCATACTTTTTGTAAGCGGAACAACAGAGAAAAAGAAAGAGAGAAATCATTATTGTCTAGAAAAAAAACGAAACGAAACGAAACACTGACAGTAAAAAAAACCGAAATAAACAAATAGAATGTCAAGTAGTTCTATCAATTTCATTCGAATCAGTCACCGTGCTTGATGAACTCGCTTGTTCAATATGATCTTTTTTCATTGTTAATTTCTTCAAAACATCGTAATTAATTTTACTTGATACACGTTTATCTTGAGCGTATTTTTCAGCATGAAGTGCTAAATTCGCTGCAGCTAGACCAGCTGGTGTTAGAGAAACAAGACCGGCTAATTGTAATGGATTATTCGTACTATTGAGTGCTGATTTATTTAGTTCGTTGGTTGCTGCGGCTGCTGCAGCTGCTGCTTTCTTCTTACGTTTACGTCGTTGTGCAGCGGTCATACTACTCGAACCGGATTTTTTCTGATCAGCAGCTTCTCGATTTCGTTGACGTCGTTTTTCTTCGAGGAACCAATCTTTATTTTCTCGTAGCCAAGATTTTAATTTTAATTTCGTTTCATCTCGTGTTAAAATCATTTCCTCGATTTCATTATCATCGATACCGGTGAGATCAAGTTCGTCTTTGGTTAAATCAATCGATGGTTGCCATTCGGGAAAATCCAGAACAACTTGTTGATGTCGAGACGACGTTGCCGAAGCTGTGGAATTCAATGAACTACGAACTGGTTCTAAATAGTTTTTTTGTTTGTTTTTGTTAAAAATATTACGAAAACAGAAGTCATTTAATAAATTTACCGAGTCCCATTGTTTCTAACGATGGTCGAAGCGATTTGTAATCATCTTCTTTGATGTCTTCTTCTTCTTCTTCATTATCATTGTTTTCGACGTTATCAACTGGTTTTTCTGCATCATCAGTTAAGAGATTAAGAATTAATTTTGTTTGTTGTTCTTCAATATAATTAGCAGCCCATTTCATATCATTCTCGTCATTTATCACTGAATCAACGGCAGTTTCTGTGTTTGTCGTAGTTGTTGCTGTTGTTGTTGCAAATTCCGATGAATTTTCATTATCATCGATCGATAATTTACGTTTACTTTTCTTATTCGTTAGAACTTTTTCAATCAAAACATCTTCTTCCGTTGTTAGAACATCTTTTTCTAAATCAATGAATTTCGCATATCTATAGAAAAAAAACTAAGATTTGTCAAAAATATTCGAATCAATTTACTTTGCCAATTGTCCACGTGGTTTATGTAGTTTTTCTAATTGATCATCGATTTGCTTTTGTGTGTCTAAGATTTCACGTTCGATCTGTTCGATATTAAACGATTCTTCATGTTGTGCTAATTTAGCCATACGTTTAGCTTTGGAAAATGCCGGTGGATCTTGTTCTTCTTCAAGTTCGATCGTATTGAATTCTTTCATATTCAATTGTGCTGTTGGCGTTGTTTCGAATTCTTGTAAACGTCGAATGATTGTTGCTTTGGATATTTTGACGACATCGACAATTTGCTGAATTGTTCGATTGAAATTATGCATACGTGCAGCAAATAGCAACGCTGAGCCGCATAAACCTGACGAACGTCGGCCAATATTTAGCCAATCACGTTGCATACGTTGAACAATACGTAAAGCTGTGTTCGAAACTGCATTCGTTCGATCACCGAAATCAAGTTTAGCAGCATAACGTGGAATCAGTAGACATGGATCCGTATGTGGAACATTAATACTCAATACACGTGCTAATCGAAGGTAGATTCGAGCTAATGTACTTATGTCCGCTTCGACATGATCGCAAAAGTCAAGTAGAATATGTTGAGTACTTTCTGTTCGACAAATAATATACAAACAAGAAGCGAGAAGATGACTAGATTTATTTCCACGTGATAAACCTCGATCAAGTGCCAACTTATAAATCTTCAAAAGAAAAATAAATTAACGAAAAACTCGTTTTCTTTTTTCGAAATACTTTAAAAGCCGCATCGACACAATGAGTATTCATTCGCATGTTACTCGCAATATCCGAAATACCACGTCGAGCTTTTTGCAATGTTATTTGTCGTGATTCTCGAACGTTGAAACCCATCATTCCACCGGTTGTTCCACCTCGAATTTCATCATGCGAAAGAAATTGTCCGACAACTTGTATTCCACCGCCACTTGTCTCGGCTAACTCAGCTTCATTAACAATACATGTATCTTCGATAACTTCACCGCATACTTTACAAACACTGACACCACGCGCTCGATCCGTATCGATCTCGTTGCCACCACATTTACACACTTTAGACGACATGACTATACTTCGCTGTATGTAATCTAGAAATGAAAAAAAAGAGAAACAAACAACAAACGTCGATCACATGAAATGTCTATTAAGTGTATATATTTGTGATGGTGCAATAACTAACTATTCTCTTTCTTCCTCTCGTTCTCTCATTCGCTAGTCAATAATAAGTGATTAACAAATGTGTTTTATTTTATTTTATTTGCACCGGTCTGTTTCGTTTCTTTTTACAAAACAAGTCGAAAAACAAAAACAAACAAGTTGGAAATTGAATCATTCATCATCATGCATTTCATCATCTTCATTTGGTTCAATTTCCCTCGGTTCTCTAACATCTAAATCTTCACCATATTGTATACTTAAATCAATTTCAACTAGTAAATTCGTTATTGAATCTTCTTTACTCATGTCTAATGCATGAAATTTCACGAGACTATAATCATATATTACACCCGCTATAGCTTTGTTTAATTGGCTATAACGACCAAGAAATGCATTGGCAATTTCACTGTTAGCTAATTGATAAACATCAGGATCGATGAATCTATAGGCAAAAAACGAAATGATCTTTGATTTTCAATTAAAAACTCGTACTTTTTCAATCGTTTTTTATCACGTTTCGATAGAAGATCAACTTTGGATAAGACATGAATAAATGGAATTTCTAATTGAATCATTGACGAAAGAGCTGTCAGCATTCCACTGAGAAATTTCGATTGTTCAACACAAAATTGTGAATCAATAAGAAATACACCGCACACACGAAAATTCCAATTTTGTAATTGATTAACGACACGACGCATTATTGGAACATGAGTATACAATTCAATTTGACCTACAACGAGAGCAACTTTTTTCGTCAATAAATACGTAGATATAAATCAATTTCTACCGGGACAATCGAATAGAAAATAATCATCTTCTTCGTCACCTAATCGTTCATGTAGCCAATCGAGATTTCGTTCGAAATATCTACGCAAAAATCAAAATTGTTACTTTCAAACAAAAAACAATCCGATCGTACTCCATGCAGAATATAAGTCCACCATTAGGACCAAATCGAAGTGCTTGATCGTCCATTGCGTCATCGATTTCAATTAAATCTCGAATATCTGAAGTAATACGATCGAAATTAGTTTGTTTATTTTCATCGAAATCTACCTGCAAAAATTGGATAATCGAAATGTTCTGCAGCTGGATCGAGATTCACGACATTAATCGTTCGTTTGACAACTTCACCATGTTTAACCATCGAACTACAGTAGGTCGATTTTCCTGAACCTGCTGGTCCCTACGAATATCTTTCGAGATTCAAACACAGAAATTCATCGCTTCCACTCACTAGAACTAATTGTGCATATCGAGGCATTGATAATTCGCTGTTTTTTTTTGTTATCTTAAAAAGAAAAAGAAACGACTATTATTATCGAACGTCTAAAATAGAATTTGTTTTTCTTTTAGACGTAATTATTTTAAGACACACAAACATGACTATATATCAGCGTTATACGATAGGTAAACGAAAAAAAATCAATCGAAAAGGTTACACAGAGAGAAAAAAAGAAGGAGGATTGGATATCTAGCACCACAGTGACAATATTGAGTTGGTTTTTTTTTCGTATAAAACAAAAACAAAAAGTAAATTCCTGAGAAATGGAAGTTAATATCTAACATTGAAAATCTTTTTTCATTAAATTGCCCAATTGATTGCGAACATCTTCGAGAACATCGGCAGGATTGCTTTCGATTTCATCTGAATTTATGGATTTGAGATCTTTGTTATAAGTATTTAACATCGGACGATTGGGACTACGAAATGGAGATTTATCTAAAACAACAGACACAAAGCAAAATTTCAAAAAAAAACTGTCAATTATCTAGTTTCGCATACAGGGAGTTGTTGTTGTCGGTGGAATAGTTGCTTGTTGTTTTGTGATTGCCATTGGTGGCGGTGGAAGTATTGGCGGAGCAACAGGAACAGTAAAACTTCGAAGATTAGGTTTGGATGTTACAAGAAGTGTACGTTGTTGATCGGAATTGTCGTTTGTTGCTGAGATTTTATCGTAAACAGCTGTGCCTGAGATGGGATTCGATTGAATCGATGGAGGATTATGATTTGAACTGCAATGACTATTCGATGGCGAATGTTGATAATCTGGTGATGATAAACCTGATGTTTGATCATTTGGTCGAGCAACATATTGAGCTTTCTGTTGAATAGGTCGAACAGTAACATGTTGTTGCTGTTGTTGTTGAATGACATTTGTATGATTCATAATAAATGCTGTGCCCATCGGTAGATTTTTCATTGATTTCTTTTGTGATTGTTGTTCAAACGAGCCTCCAACTGCAATCGGTCTCGTACGCATACTTGTATTAAATTTCGCATTGATCGAGAATCCACTCGTATTTCCATCGATCGAACTCGAACCATCATTGGATGGTACATAGGAATGTCGTTGCTGTTGTTGTTCATGACTATATTCCATATTATTTGTTAACGGTTGAGATTCTTGTGTATGATGATACATATGATGATGATGATGATTGCATCGTTGTAATGTGCTACTACCAGCATTTGACGATGTTTCGTAATGTCTTTCGCCTGCATTCGAATTTCTTATTGTCGCCGTTGGCGGTGATAAACAATCGGCACCAGCCCAAAGATCTGTTGGTTTCATTAGTGATGATGATGCTGTGTTACTTGTTGGAGAATATGCCCGATGATGAATATCAATGGGTATGTCATGTAAATGTTTTTTCTTCGATGAAAAACACGAACAACAACAATTGGTTCGAGAACAAATTAAGATTATTGTGAATAGGAAACAAAATATTAGAATACTGAATACGATCAAAATTAAAAGCCATGAATTGTTCGAGAGACCTAATGTTGGCAGACCGAATAATGTTTGATCTAAACGAAATCGATTTGAATAGAATCGAAACAGTGTTTTATACGAATTTACTTGTATTTCTATTTGAATCTATAGGATTTGTTTCGATAACTAGAAAATCAGCAAATATTCGATTGAATTTTTAAAAAGAAAAAGTCAAAATATTAAATTACTATTCGGTGTTTTATATAATCTCGTTTCCGGTGTTGATTCATCATTAAATTGATTCACTGAAACGATTTTAAATAAATATTTCGTATTGGCTTTTAAATTCGACACAGTTGATTGTGTTAAATCAGCTGGCACGATGATTTTTTGTTCTTGTCCTTGAGGATCTTGTTCAGTATAATAAATAAAATACGATTTTATTCCATTGGTATCATCGGGCAATTGCCATGTTAATGTTACTTTCGATGGGTCATTATTTGTAATCATATTCAACTGTTTAATTGGATAGATGATATTTGAATATTCAATCGCCATTGAATAATCACTTTCGAGATCTCCGTCGATTGTTCGAACTGCAAATTCGTAGTTCGTTAATGGTTTAAGATTGTCGATCAGATGTGATTGTTCGTTATTAGTGAGGATTTCTTGTTGTTTGACGATTTGTTGATGTGCATCGAGTTGGTTAACGCGAATTTTATAACGACGTGATGAGGGTAAACGAAGAGGTTTAGGAAAATCGACGTCGGTCCATTGAAGAAGAACTGATGTTCGAGAACGAGGCATGAGATTTAATTCCAATGGAGTTTTTGGTGGTTGACGATCGTCATCTGAATTTGAGAGGAAATTAGTTTCCAAAAACCAAAGATTTGAAATTAAATTACCTTCTGATGGCATTTGAAAATCATAGAATTGCTCCGGTATAACCGTATCATTGTTTTCTTTAAGAGCCATTAATGAAAAAATATATTTTTGATTTGATTCTATGAGAAATAAATTTTTTTGTCTCGACAAAAGGAAAAAATCATCTTTTAATTTTATTACCAAGATTATCAATAAATACTGATGTTTGGTTTTTATCAACATAAATCATATGTTGATATGGAAAATTAATTCCATATTGTAAACGATATCGTCTGATGGTTTCATCCGGCACAGTTGCTGGATGAAATGTCATGACAATCGAATGGCTCGTAGCGTTCATTTCAATCTTTGGTAAACGATCGCGTATAGACGGATCACTGCGACTGGATAGAACATGGCCTGTTGTTGATGATGATGATGCGATTGCATTGAATGCTACGATCGCTAGTAAGTAGATTAAGATTAGATAATTACCCATCTTCGTCCATATAAATGATGTTTTCTTTTCCGTTCAAAGATCTGAAATGAATGGCGATTGAAGAGGATAAAGTTTTTTTGTTTTGTTTTAGTTCATCAGAATCATTGTTTAAAAAAAAGAAAAAGAAAAAGAAAAAGAAGACAAATAACAATAGTTTCTGGATTTTTTAGAACAGATTGTTCGTTTTTGTTTTTGTTGATTGTGTTTATTCCTTTTCGGCAATTCGTGTTAAATGTTGTTCGACTTCACTTTCGGACAATATTCTACGAAGAAAAAATAAACAAACAGTCAAATCGTTGATTATTGAAATTGAACAAACCGAAATTTGTCATTGTCCTTTGTAACAACACCGATTTCGATTTCATTGGGTTTCAAATCTGTCGAAAGAACATTAGCTAATGTCGAAACAGCCAACTAAACAACGAAAATGCCAATCGAAGATACGTACGTATATTTAGTCACTTACTTCAATAGCTTCGTCAAAGGTTAAATCAGCTTTTTTCTTAATACGTTTTTCTAAGAAATTATTCGCTTCTGTTTGTTTAACACCGGCACTTGTAGCACGAAAACCACAGAAATATCCAGCTGGATCGGTTTTATACAACATTGGACCTTGTTCTGGATCCATACCGAATAAAATCATGCCTAAACAAGCAAACCTATCAAACGAACAAAATATCAACGAGTTTTTACAGCATCCAAGTGGTCGCATTTCAGCTTCTTGAGTATAAACTTGTGAAATGTCAGCGATACGACGGCAGATGGCATCAACAGGAATGTCATAACCATATTTATACTTCCATGATGCAGCTTCATATCGTGCACGTTGCACTTGCCATCGAGAATCAGCTTAAACACAAATCGATTCGTTTCATTTTTTTTTCTTAGAAAACGATTGCTGATTTTCAATACATACCGACCATACCGGTCATCAAACAGCCGACTGTCGGCGTAATTGCATGTAGATGAGTTACTGACGATGGATCGAGTAATTTGTCCTGAAATAAATGAGCATAATCGTTTTCGAATGTCATTGACAATTAGAATTGATTAGATTAATTCTCGTGGGACGATCTTGACCTGTCCAGTCCCCATTGCATGAGAATCAAAATTGACAAACTCTCGTGAGATACTGAAAATTTAGGAAGAACAACGAGAATACGAACTGGAATCTTTTTTTGTGCAATAGCAACAACACAATCGGTGCCACGGATAGCGACAGTTGTCAAACCACCTTGATTAATTGCTTTGAAAGCATATTCTAGATAAAAAAAAGAAGTTTTTCTTCGAGTGATTCTCTGTTCGATTGAATTGATTTCGAAAAGAATACGAACCAACTTGATAAAGTCGACCTTCAGGTGAAAAAATAGTAATATCACGATCAAAACCGGCTGATGCTGTTCGACTCATTTTGTTTTTAATCTGAAATAGAAAAAAAAATACCGCCGATGTTCAACAGAAAAGAAAATATCTATGTACAACAACAACAACAACAAAAACAAATAAACAAAATTATTAATAATTATCCGTATCATCGTAATTCACAACACGTCGTTTGTTGTCAAATGAATTACTGTGCGCAGATTTCGGTGTTGAACTCGAACTAACGAATGGAACTGGCTGAAATGGATTCGATTGATATGTGCCCGAGGCAGACAGAGGCGTTGAGGAGGGTGTTAGACCGACTTTTTTCGTTAGACGATCTTGATTTGAATTCGATGATGATGCACGTTTAAAACCGTGATCTTTACTTTGTGATTGAACTTTGATTAAACCACTTTGGACGAGTTTTTTCGCTGCTTCTCGAGCATCTTCAGGCGTTTTTGATGAATCTTTTTTGTGTTGAGATGAATCTTGAGCATGATGAGAATTATTAGTCAATCCTCCAGTTAAATTGCCTAAACGTTTATTCGCTGATTTATTATGTGAAATTTCTTTCATTCGTTTTTTATATTCATTGAATTCAGCTACACAGGTTTCTTCATTTGATGATAATTGTGATGGTAAAACGAATCGACAAAGAGTAGACATTTTTGAAAAACGATGATGTACGTTTTGTTTTGTTTTCTATTCTATATCTATATGATTGACCAGTGTGAAGCTAGCGAAATGAAAAAAAAACCCATTGGATGACTCATATCGCCAATGAATATTGACAAAATTGAAAAACATCAATAATGAGGATCGACAGAACAAAACGAATTCAGAAATGATGATCGACTTGACAACAGCAGAAAAAAAAGTTCTTTCAAAATACTTCTATTCGTATGATTGATAATTCTCTATCGAAAACTGAAAGCAGTTCAATTGTATTAATTTCCAGTGCAAATCTGATTTGTCTTTGCTGATGCTAAGTCAATATAGTTTGAAATCAACCAATGAGCATTGAGTTCAGCAATATTCTTCTTCTGTCATTTGAAAGATGTCACTTAAAAACTCATTTCGAAGAAAATTTGACATTTTTTATCACAAAAAAAATTTTCATCGTAGATTAAAATTGCCTTTCGAAATGAGATGAAGATGAATGCATCAATAAGTTCGATCTGATTGGCTAGAGAAAACAGTCTGCGTGTTCGCCGGTAAAATTCTGCGTTTGTAACATCAGTCTCTTCTCTTCTCTTATTGAGTATCAATCAACATGAACCTCATTCGAATCTTTACTTTTTTAACCATTTTCGGTTTACTCTTCTTTTCCACGACAGGTAAGACTTCGATTGATTACATTGAACTCAATTCTAAATCGAGTTATTTACGTGAAATAGTCTATGGTCAAGAAGATAAAGTTGAAAACGATGCTGAAATTGACGATGATGATGAAAATACTGGACGTACAGATGATACAGTAACAACAACGACAAATGATATTTTCGTAAGAGAAGAATAAGAACTCGAATAGTTTCAAAGACAAATGTATTCTGATATTTTGAAGGAAGGAAAGGAGGATGATGATGATCCAAATCGTATTCCATCATCGCCTGATCTTCGTTCAATTCACGTTTTTATTCAACCAGCTAAAGCTAATGGTTTGTTCTATTTTTTTCTTAATTCATTCATTGAAATGAAAAATAATTTTTGTAGAACTTCTTGCCGGTAAATTAACTCGTTTACTTGTTGGTACACGTAATAAAGGCTCACAAAATTTCGTGATCGAATCTATTGATGGTTCATTACGTTATCCACAAGATTATAATTATTATATTCAAAATTTCACTTCATTACGATCCGAGAAAATTCTTGAACCTGGTCTTGAATCAACCTTTGAATATTTATTCATGCCAAGTGAAACATTCAATGGACGACCAATGGGTTTAGTTATTTTACTTAACTATCGAAATGCTGTTAGTATTTTCGAATGAATTGATTCGATCTTGATCTCTCTCTCTCTGTTTTTTTTCAGGAAGGAAAACATTTTCAAAATGTTGTTTTCAATCAAACAATTAATTTAACTGAAGCTGACGAAGGATTCGATGGGGAAACGTGAGCAATCGAATTCAATCGATCGATTATCTTTTTTCTATGAATTATTCTTTCTAGATTCTTTCTCTACGTTTTTCTCGTTGCTGTTTTACTTTTATTAGGATTTGTTGTTTATCAATATTTACTCTCTAATCGTCTTAAACGTACCGGTGGCAAACAAAATGCACAAGCTTTTCTTGCAAACCAACAAGCTAAAGGCAGTTACGATCCAGATTGGATTCCCAAACATCATCTTGCATCAAGTAAACTCACTAATAAACAAAAAAGAAATAATCAACTTTGATTTCAATCTAGATCGTTCACCACGAAAAAGTCCAAGTCAACGAAAATCTCGCCAAACAACAACTAATGACGCAGATAGTGCAGGAGTAGTATCAAGTGAAAATGACGAATAAAATCAATCAGTTTATATATAATATATATAAATGTTCGTTTTGTTTTTTTTAATATTATTTATGTGTGTGTGAGAGATAAAAAAAGACAAAAACATAGGATTCTATTTACTATTATCGTTCTATTTCTAGAATTATTGTTATTGTTGAGAATAGATAACAAAAAAAAAACACGCGAGTAACATTTTTAAAGTAGAGAGAAATATTTGACGGTGGACTTTTCTTTTTTCGTTTTTTTCTTCTTCTTCTTGTGTCATTGTTGTTTTGTTGTCGTTGATTTTCTTCATTTTTAATCTTCTCTTTTCTCATCGCTAATAAAATGGAAAAAAAATAACTGAAAATTGTTGTCTTCAACTTTTGCTTTTTATTGACGAACAGAAAACGAAATAAATGAGTCATGATGCATCAAGGTAACCTACGGGTTTTTTCTTTTTATATCTAGATGTGAAGTATATGCATCGATATTTGTCGATTTTGAATACTCGTTTGATTTGTCGAAAGGTAGTTTTGGTAGGTCAAGTCAATCGGAAAAATGTTTTCTTTTTTGTTGTTTCAGATGAGTTCATTAGTTAATGAAATTGTTGATAGAGCAGCAGAAGCACCAGAGAATAATCTAAATCCAGCTGCTGTTATATCGAAATCGATGATTTCGTTTGTTGACAATGAAAAGATTAATTTAAAACAAATCTCAGGCAATTTCTTGGCACGAAATTTTGAGTTTCGAACAAAAGATCGAGAGAAAAAGCTCAATGTTGTACAATTAATGTCGGAATATGTTGGCAATTTTATGACACCGACTTGTTATTTGTAATTAAAATGCTTTTTTTTTCGACAAAGTTTCTTATTCAAATTATTTCGTTTGTTTGTCTTAGACAATTTTATTCGAAACGTGCAGGAAAATTTATTCAATTTGCTGAAGGATTAGGAACGGTTAGATTAAATAAACAATGAAAATCTTTTTTTGAAGTTATTTAAATTAAAATCGATATTTAGTTGAATGGTATCGAGGAAACTCATCGGTTAGGTTGTATTCGAATGTATAAAGATTTTATCCAACGTTATACAGAATTAATCGGAGCTATTCAACTCCAAGAAAGAACTTGTGATGGTAGACTCTCAACATTTGTTTGTTCGTTTGTTGATTTCATTCGAAATTTGCATTAAGGACGTTTGTTTCGACGTTCTGTTGAACGTATGCGACCTGAAATTGTTCATGTTCCAGTGAATTTACATTTACAACAACTATTAATCAGTAATACATCGGATCCTTCTCAAAGTAAGCATTGAATAAATATTGATTCATTCAAATTGTTTTATAATTAGAATCCATCTATAATACAGTTACATTGGGTGCACCTGCTGTGCATCATTCTCGGTTTCTACAAGGTGGTCTTGCACGACTCAAAGCAAATATCCATGAACCAAATAAACGTTTAGTTTATTTACAAGATAAATTCCAAAACGTTCTTATATTAAATAGTGATATTCGTGATGCATTAGATCATTTATCGAAAATAATTGAAAGTCCATCGACGAATATTGAATATTCAATTTTAAAATTATCACTAAAACATGTTGTTAAAGCGGTAAATTAAGAGAAATATAATACTTGAGGCATTGACTACGTTTAACTCTCAATTATTTTTTTGTCTCGAGAACATACTCTTCAAGTCAATCAAGTGAATGTTTTTCTTTTGTACATAGGTTTTCTCTTTACTTGAATATTCTGACAAAGATCTTGATTCGATTGGCAATTCAACAACACAAGTTACTGTCGCTCCACTGGTACAACTTATATCTGATCAAGAAATATCTGAAACAAATGTAAATATTTCGTTTGAAAATATTTCATTGATCTCGATTTTATTCTGTCAAGGAAACGATTCATGAAAAATCTCGAAAACTTTTGAATAAAATTCAAGAATCAATGAGCAAAGACGAACATAAATTTGGCAAATCAGAATTGAATCAACTTCGATCAACAGCCGATGAACTCGAACGTTTCACATGTCAACATATTATGCGATATCTATTTCAAGAAAGCTCAGAAATCGAACGATATCCTCAAGCATATCGCGAACGTTTCGATATAGCTTTTTCTCAAACAGTAATGATGATTTATTTATTTTCATTGAGATCTTCTTGCTCGACGCCTATACTTTGTTTTCTCTTCTAGTTAACCTGTCTTATATTTTCTATTTACGTCCTTCTGTCGTCGGTTAAAATAAATGAACAAGCATGGAAACTGTACATCAAGAATGGTAAGTGTGCCTTTGTTTTTAAAAGAACGAACGAATCGAGCAAAAAACGTATTAGATTAGACTTTTTTTAACTTTTTTTAAATCGAGAGTCGAAGCATTTCTTTGCTCTCTCTGTCTCGTTTTCGTCCTTGATTCGCTTTTTTTTTCTTATAATACGACCGTTTTTATTTGATTTCACACGGTCAAAATAAAAAAGAAAGAACAGAAATGATTCCTGTCCTACGTTCGCTTGACAATCTGCTCAATCGTTTCGATGAATTATCACAGAGACACAGTAGTTTAATATCCGATTTTGAAACGAATTTTACTGATATTGAAAATCCATTACATGACGTAACACGAGATGAAAATGAACGACGACGAACCAGTGAAAATCTTCTGAAATTATCAATTGAAGATGATAATAATAATGATGATCAATTAGGTTCACGTGTGACCATCGACGATTTTCATCGACGTTTGTCGAAAAATCGTTGTGGCAATCGACCACCGAGTTATATGTCCAATGAGACTACGTCAATTTACAATCAAATGCCATCAAGAAATTCTTGGGCTACAATACAATCAGCTCCACTTCCACAAACAACAACAAAAACAACAAATATCTCTCGAATAACTAAATCGAAATCAACTGAAAATTTTCTCGATCAACCAACAAACAAAACAAAAACGAGCCCACATATCTCAAATCTCGCTCCTTTACGACGAAATCCACATCAACCTATTACAACATTTACATTGCAAACAGCTATTCGACTCTCGAAACCGAAAACAACTCGCCAATTAACCGAAGATAAACTCTCACCAAAACGCATTCAACGACGATTAAAACCTTTTCAAAGTCCAACAAGAGAAACAACACAATCATCAAATACATCCATTCCAAAACCACCACCACCACCAGTACAACGTCCTTTATTATCAACGTCTCAACCGAAAACAAAACGAGCGAATCCAACAACCAAACCTTCGCCGAAAAAACAAAAAATCGAGTGTAAACTACATGTAGATAATTCGAAACGAATACCAATGAGTAATTATCCGCATCCAACTGTGCTACTCACCGCACCTCCGACTATAAGTCTAACATTTCCTATGCAACCCGAATTAAATTCTTCACGTGTTATTGTTCAACCAAAACAAACAAATCCACCAAAGAAAACAACGAATATTTTCACGAATAAAAGACCGTTGATTTCACCAAATCGATTTATATTTCTCATGACCTGAGCGATCTTCTTCATATAAACATAATGTAGATAACTTTTGAGTCGAACGAGTTCTTTTTTTTTTCTTCTTCAATGAATTCAATAAATCAATTCATTTTCAATTATTTAATTGCAGGAATGTTAATCTCATTTGAATATCTTTTAACATGCGATGGTGATGAATTAGGCATGCTTGAAGATTCTGTCGAAGCTATTCATGCTTTAGAACATGTACACGTACGTTTCGTGCCAGACACGTCAAGAGATAGTTGTCTTCAACCGAAATTTTTCGGCACGAGATTCTATTGTAAAGTTGTTATACCATTGCCTGATCATATGTTTGCACGATTACCGCAAGAGTTAAAAGATGGTGCATCCGTTCGTATCGTACCGGTCGTTTTTAATATTGGAATTGATCATCGAGCATCAATTGCACGTGTTTTAGCGTATGTATATTGAATTGAAAGAACAGAAACGGTAAAATTTTCGTTTAAGATTAAATTTATTCTCGGCAACACAAGTTGAAAATAATTTAAATTATAATAATTTCGACAAATTAAAAGCCTATGTCAATCGAAGTATCGACAATTTGCCGGGTACAAACTTTCGTTTTATTTGCTAATACTTCAAAACACCCTCACCCTCAAAATAAAGTGTATTTGCATAAAATTGTTGTTGTTTTTTTTTTGTTGCCTCGAATGTAGACGATATACCTGATCTAATGAAATTACTTGAACATACAATTTATTCAAATAAACCGAAAAATGTTGATATTTTTCCGCTGGCTGAAAAAGTCTCTTAAACACTTCATTTTAGTATCGAATTTTTCATGATATATTTAGATCTGCCGTCGAGCCTATGGCATGCGTGTTACCGGTTGTAAAAGTGCAAAAGATCGTACATCGATGGGTTTCACTTTAGAACAAGGTCAATTATTAGTCAACAGACATAATGTTGACAAACATGATTTACAAGATATTCTCAATCAATTTCGACGATATGGTACATCGATTGAAAATGCTCTTGCTAATACAGGCACGAAAGCGTACGCCTTTTCGTATATCCAATTACTAACTTTTCCAGAATATTATCGCGCTCAAACAGGTACCTATGGAAGTAATCAAACATAAGTTTAAATTGAACAAATCTTATAACTGTAAAATGTAGTTTTTTTTTCGTTTTAATAATCAAGCAGATTAATTTGAATACAAAAAAAGAATTATACTGTCATGTTTCAGTTGGAGTGGGGTTAGTTATTGATGATAGTTCATAATGTTTTGTCTTTTGTCGACGAACACGACCAAATGTTGATTCATAAGCACAACAATAAACAAATGAGATAATTAGAATAATACTAATAACGATGAATATAAACAAAAAGAAAAGATGTGTTGCATTGAAAATCATGAATTGTTACAATGGATATAAGTGATTATGTCAACGAGTAAATGCTTTTTTGCCTTTCGTCATTCAAAGAATGTTTCATGCAGATCATCATTTTAACATTTCATCGCGTTTTTTTTCCTCTTCTCCTCTTCCTCGTATTTGTTACGTACACAATCGATATTCATTCTCTTTTCAAGTGACTTGAAATAAAACAGAATTCGTTTCTATTCAAGTCGATACACAGTATGATATCAAATATCAATTTCTAATTATCATATTGTTCTATAATTGAATCTTCAATTTTGTCTGGACGACATGTTCTATTCCCAAGAGATACAATCGATTTCTTAAAGTTAATGTTTAATCTTATTTCTCAATTAAAACTGACGTACGGTCAATTACAAACTATTCATTTTGCTTCTTAGAATAATAAACAAAAGAAATCTCCTGAGAAATGAACATGGCACATTAGATTTATTATTGCACGAGAGCAAACAAAACAAAACAAAACAGAGAAAAAGACAGGAGAGAGAGAGAGAGAGAGACTGTACAACATAGAATTAAAATCTGTTAAAGCATTTCATCGTCAAATGATCGACTCATTTTAACATAAGTCGATGACGACGAACTTGATAACGATGATGATTTCGTCGTTGGATGTCGATCGATAAATGTTGTTAAACGTGTCGAATCGTTGGTTTTTGTTGTTGTTGTTGATGATGTTGATACTGTTGTCATAGCTGTAAACTGTGGCGACGGTGATGATAATAATAGAGTATCATTTTCGACATCTTCATTTAATGATGATGAAAATGATGGTGTTAAATGTGAGCCTGCTGATGTTGGTTGAGGAAGTTTCTTGTGAATTAAAGGTAGATGAACGTGTTTCTCGTGTCGAATATAAAAACAACAGCAAATAATAAGAATGATAAAGGTAAAACAAGCTAAAGTTATTAAAATAATTGATATGAAATAAATAAATGTCTGTTGATCGAATTGAATCGATGATCTCAGTGAATAATTTCGACATTCTAACTGATCGTAGACAATCAGAAGAACGAAATTTTTGTATGTTGTTGATAATTGATTGGGTTTTCCGTTATCATGAAGAATAAGATCGAAATGATACTCTGTAAAAGTCGGTTGAAATACTAAACTTCCATTGGAAAACAAATGAAGATCATTCGATGATGGATTGATCATCGAAAAAGTTATTTGTCCATTTTGATTTTCATCGGGATCATAAGCTGGTAAATCGATTTGTATTGTTTCATTGTAATTCGTTGTTGAATTGAAAACGAAACAAAATGGCGATGAAATATTCAGCAAAGGTTTATTATCATTTTGATCGAGTATTTCAATTTCAACCTCAAGAATATCTGTGTGTAATGAATCATTGACAATAACATGAAAATTAAATAGCGAGATTTCTTCTCGATCGATTCGTTTTTTTGTATATAAACTTCCGTTGGTTTCTAATTGAATAAAATCTTGAAGTTGTTGTTCATCATTCGGATGAATCGAATAGATCAAATTCGAATTCAAATCTTCGTCTTCAGCATAAACAAAACCGATTAATGTTTGATTGTCTTGATTTTCTTCTATTTGAAAACGTGTAAAATTCTTTAGAAATCGAACGGAATTATCATTTAAATCGTTGATATAAATAAATATCGGTACATTCGTTTGATGTCCAACTTTATCTTCAGCTTGAATAGAAAATTCGTACGAAATTTGTTTTTCATAGTCAAGACTTTTGAGAACAATTAATTGATTGAATTCATTTAAAGAAAATAAATGTTCATAGTAGGATTTTTCCGATGGAAATTGAAGTTTCAATGTAATTCGTTCATCTTCATCGGGATCGAAGATTTTTATCGTGTGAATGATCAAATTTTCTGGATTATTTTCATCGATATAGAATGTATAATTCGTTGATGAATCAAATCGTGGTGAATTATCATTGATATCGATTAAATAAAGATGAAATTGACTTTCAATTGTGTGTTTCGGTTGTCCATGATCGTAGGTTATGAATGAAAATGTATAAAATGAATTTTCTTCTCGATCAAGATGAATATTTGTTTTAACAATATAAGTATTATCGGTTAATTTATCTAATTGAACGATCGATTGTTGCAGTTTTGATGAAAGTAATTCGACTGTTACACGACCGTTGTCATTGGAATCACAATCGGATACTGTTAAATAGAGAATTGGCGTACCGATTGAGAGATTTTCAACGATATAAATGTCAGAATTATTAACTAACTGAACATCCGAAGGAGAAAATGGGAAAATTTCAGGCGAACAATCATTCTCATCGATGACCTGAATAATAACAGTAGCATAAGATGGAATTGCATTAAGTCCGAGATCTTTAGCTTGAATTTGTAATTCATAATTACTTCGTTCTTCATAATCCAATTGTCGAATTAAACTTAACGAACCATTCGTTGGATTTAAAGAGAAAATCTTTGCAATTGTTACATCATTTAATGTCCACTTGGAAAATGTATATTGAACTTGTCCGTTTAATCCTTGATCGGGATCGAATGCTTTCATTTGAATTAATTCCGTATGAATCGGTGTGAATTCAGATATTTTCAATATCACAGGTGTTTGTTGATCATGTTGAAATATCGGCGAATTATCATTGATATCGGTGATAGTTAAATGAATATTTGTACAACATGAACGTTGTTGAGTAGTTGGACCTTCGTAAGCACAAAATTTAAATTCATATTTCTCTTGTTTTTCTCGATCTAATTCTTGCGTAACGATTATCGATGGTGTTAGTTGATTATCCAAACGAAATTCCGTTGAATTATTATCAACTAAAGCATACGATTGAATATTATTCGGTGTTTGATCCGGATCATGTGCAATCGGAAGAATTAAACGTGTATTAATATGAACATTTTCGCTTATATTTAACGAATAAATATCATTGGAAAAATAACAAAAATTATCGTTTTCATCGAGAATTTGTATCGGTAAATAGATTATATGTGTATGTATATCACTGAGTGCATTGATTTCAAGTTTAAGTAAACATTCATTGAAACAAGAACATATACCCAAACGGCAGAGATCTTCGCGATCAAGTGGACGTTTAACTGTTATTGTACCTTTGAGATCATCTAAGAGAAAATAGGATATAATCGATGTTCGAGTTAGAAATGTAAATTCCCAATTGGACGAGGGGAGAACGTGGAGTAATTGTGTTATTGGTGTGCCAATTGGTGATAATTCACTAGCATTTACGGTTGGAAGACGAATGTAACGCGAATGACCAAGTGAAATCGAGAGAAAAAGTAGATCGACTATGAACCATAGCCACGACCAGGACATAGCAGCATGGTTATGACATCCGAATTAAATAAATATAATATTTATATCTGAAATATATTTATTTAAAAAAAAGATTTAATCTCTACAATCGAAATTTGAGCTCGATTTTTATCTGATCTACACACGCGCACAGATAGACGATGAATGGTTATCGAATTAACTTTTCTTTTGTTTGTTCATCATCTGTCTTATTGTCCGATTTTTGACCATTATGATCATCCTACCGTATGTTAGTAACAGCTTGTACATGTCTGTTTATTTTTTAAAGTGTGTATATATTCTTTTCTGCATTTTCCGCTGTTCTCTTTTTCTTCGTTTGAACTTCGACCGCTAATTGACGAGATAGATGATCATTGACTGACTTTATATGTCTTCAATGATTTTCTTTTTGCCAGTCTGAGAAATGTCGTGTTCATCTACATATATAATATCGGAGAAACACGAACAAAGATGAAAGAAGAGTGGAATTCTATGATTCTTCTTCTGCTTTTTTTGTACTTCAAATAAAAAGAAAAAATTTATCGATTGTCCAGCTGATACATTGCAACAGATTTTTGACCTTTAATTCGTCAATAGACTCCCTCTCTCTCTCTCTCGAGTAGATAGTTACCTTGATGATGAACTTTTAATAAGTAAGAAATATCTCTAAATATATCGCTGTCTGATTCATCTGGTATTTATCCCTCAATAACTCTATTGAAATCTACTTACATAAGACGATGATTCCAATTAGAGAATAGATGTGGAAACGATGTTCGATGAAAGATTGATTTTCTGCCTCTTTCTCTCTTTCTCATTTTTTTTATGGTTTATAGTTCCGATTACATTGAGATAAATGGTAAGTTGTATAAGATGATTTCGTATGAATAAAAGACAAATGTCTTAAGATCATAATCAAGTCGATGCACGTTTAACGGAAACAAGACACGAATTATGACGGATATTCAAATTTTGACATGAAGAAAAAGAAGAATAGGAGAAATAAGAATGAACTTACAAGAGGAAAACGGATGCGAAACGAAATCATTCGTGAAAAAGAGCGTTGATTGCAAGCGGCAGCGTACGTTACTCGAGTGTGTAATTGTGTATTGAGAAATAAAAGACGAGAGAACAAGAGGGAGAGAGAGAGAGAAATACACAAAGCAAAAAGGAGGAGGTAACACTACAGCAAAAAGAAAACGAGAGGGTCTAATGCGCACGCGACATATACAGGAGAAAATTGATCGTATATGTCTCGCGCTCAATAATTGATTTACACAATGTGGGAATCGTGCTCGCGCGCCCTATATGAACACTATTGCACTAACTCGGTGGACGTGCGACGGAAAAGACAACCATCTCTCCTTCATTACATGCTCTCGTAACATACGACAATTGTTTGCTATTGATTCATTTATTCATACACTAGATGACGACAAGGACATATAGGTTCGAGAATCAAAAGCTGCTTTCATACATTCTCAATTTTCTAAGCTTTCTTTGTCTATTATTACAAATCTATGCGTTTGTAATTGTAGAGTGTTTGAAAAAGAAATCTACTCTAACTACTAAAGAAGTTTCTCCGTTGAATATCACACTTCCGTAAATAGAAACACTTAAGATGGAAATAGGGTGGTGAAAAAAAGTGTTTCTTTTTTTTTGTCTAGTTGTTCCTAACAACAGAGCACGAGGACACTTATTTTAAAATAGAAAATCGCTATTTATCTATAGATAAGCAATAAAACAAATATATATTATTTAAACAAATTAGACCCAATGGAATATTTGGCCTCGTTGTTTTTACACTTGAGGCTAGAAGGAAAAATACATAGCATCTGCGTTTTTTTCCTATTTTGATGATGTTCACACACACATCCAAAAAAAAACGTACTGTTTACATCTCGTTCAAGATAATCATCAGCATGCAAACTTTCCGACATATACTTACACACAAACGCATCCGTTTTTGATCGGATAATTATTCAGAACTGATTTCTCATTTTTTTTTATGTTAGTTGCATGTCTCGATACTTCCTTTTCTTTCTTTCTTTTTTTGTTCTTCTTCTTAGAATATGTCCAACTGACATTCCTATGTCAAATTAATCAAGTATCTTTTTTCACTTAAACTAATCTACCTATGACCGACCTTGTCCGCTACTGCCAATATCGACCTTTTAAAAATTGACCCGTAAAGAGGAATAATGATGACAATTTAGACCGAAGGCTGTATGTAAAAGAAGAACAAATCGGTCCCTCTTCACTCCTCATCAAGATAGGCCGATAAGAAGTGCATGTATATGGTCTATTTGTCTCCTATTAGCTTTCCACTTTGCATTCACTTACCACTACAGTGGTAGTAGTTGTAGTCGTTGTCATCCGTTCTTCGAACAATTAAATCTACAAACATATGCATGCATATATATATATATATATATATACGTATGCAAAATGCGCACCAATATGTGAGTAAACAATGTTTAGCTTCTCAAGTGCTGCTGATCTGTCGCGGTTCATTCATCACTCGTATTAGTCTCTCGATTTCTTTTTACGACTATCAATCTTCTAATAGAGGAGAAAAAAAAGACCTCCAACAGTGTAATAGATGAAAGTTGCCTACTACAATTGGCGTATCATGGCGCCATTCGTTGATCAGATAGTAGACATAGACAGACAAATGTGATGATGGAGAAATCGATTCGTATGATTACACATATATCTATCGAATCGACAAGGATTCATTGACTGCTCCTCCTTGCTTGTACAATACATACGTTTTCTATTGATATATGGATATGTTCATCGACAAAACTAATAGTGTGTTGTCGAAAAAAAAACAATAACATTACTACTACCATCAGACAATAAATGAGAAAACGAGAAAAAGAACAGATTGATGTCTATCATCATTTTTTGCCAATTTTCTTCTCTTCTCCCTTCCTCCCTCTCTCTCTCTCCGTCTCTGTATTTGTCTCTCCCTTTCTGGTTTGCTCTTTTTTCCTTATGTCTCTGTCTTATATTTAATAAAAGTTAATCAAAAAAAAAAGAAAAAGAAAATAGTCACCAATCTATTTTGAAACATGCAGACGCTTTGTCTGTAATTGAACAAGTCAATAATGACCTTCTTAACTTAACCTACCTGCTGAAACAAATGAACATGTATGTTTAAGAGCAAAACGTAGAGAGCGAGAGAGAGGAACAAGATAGAACCTCGAAGATAAGGTAGTCAACTTACCATCTATGAACTGATACCACGCAAGCATGGACCCTCAAGAGAAACAAGAATAAATTACGCTTTCTTGTTCTTTTGCTCGTCGCTTGTTCAACTTTCATGTTGAACAACTAGACGTTTTATGTATACATAGACATATGAAACAATATATTTTGTTCAGAAACGACTAGTTATTGATAAATTCAGTTTTTTTTATCAAAAAAAAGAAAGACAGGCACACATAGACAACATAGTATACATACTGCTAACCTTATTGTCATTTATCGAATTTTTTCTTCTTCATTGCTTTGATGATAAAAGTGACATGTATGTCAATATCTATTCATTTTGCACACCATGCTATTACATCATTAGAGATTTAAATGTGTTGGAAATAGCCAGTTGTCTTTTTATTTCATATCTGCTCAGTTTTCTCTCTCTCTCTCTCGTTCTCTAGCCTCAATTCCGGTGTTAATGCGATCAAGATAAGACAACGTATATATTTTGCAATTATTTTCACCTCAAATTTCTCTCTTCTAATGTCCATTTCCGTTGTCCAAGTGGTTAACTAAGATTCGTATAAGCCCAAGAGGCGCCGGTCACTTTACTCATCGGTGCGAATACTACGTCTTCCGTACTCAATCACATTTACTTTCTCTCTCTCTCTCTCTCCCTCGCTTTTTTTGCTTTGAGGTGTAAGTCAAAATAAAAAATGATCATGATAATGATGGTGTTTAAGATGACGGCGATGGATGCGATTACACTTTGTTCCTATTAATTTTCACATCGGACATTCTCTACGCACATACACATATAAATGAATATGTTCACATTTTTACCTGTGTCAAGAGACATTGAGATGAAGAGAAGAAAAAAAAAGAAAGAAAGAGAAGTGAATCCTCCTGTTGTCATTTAGTTGAACTCCATTAGAGTGTGACGTAAGATGAAAGAACACGAAAGATAATAAAAAGAGATATCAGGAAGCCTGAAAATGAAATGAATTGTGTAACAATCTTACTTCTATTCGATGGTCATCTGAACTGTTTAGAGATAGAGATATATATAGTATGTATGCATGAATGTAGTCATGTACGTGGTTAGCCCTTGCGGGCAGTCTTCGTCTTCTTCTTCTTTTTTTAATACAACGTTTGTAATTAGATAGTCGTCTGTCGATAAGTGAATCATTTCGATTTCCAATCGATGCACGTGTTCATACGATTACAAACTCTCATATTTAATTCATTCAAGACGATCTGGGTGGAGCATTGAATTAACCAACTGTACAGAAGACAACTATACAACAATCTCAATTAGATAGGCACCAGCAGTAATAGTAACATACGAGCATCAATTCATTTTCAACGATTGAATTAGTTGTTGACTAGGCGAGCAAATGACACATACACACATGTCACATCTCTCGTTTTACAACAACAGAATACAACAAAGATAGAGTGTCTAGCATTCGAGTGTGACTATATTGAGTAGAAAAAGACGAAGAAGAAAAAAGTGTGCGCATACGGACGTGCTTATTTAGGATGAAGAACAGATCGAGTCATAAAAGAGAAAAAAAAGACAAGATTGGTCACAAATGACTATTTTTTAGTTAATTTTTTGTGACATACATGATGACAACAGTTTGCTTGGCATCTCGTATAATTAACGATCACGAAATAGGCATACCAATGGGGACGATACAACACATAAACATACAATCGATTTACTGTTGTATGACCGAAGGACATAACACAGACATCATTAGGTTAAATTGTGTCACACCTACAATCTGTTTTTAGTAACATGAAATTTTCTTTTCTCTTCTATATATTTCATTGATTATCACTAAATGACGATAAAAACCATCATTATCGTAGTCGTTGTCGTCGTCATCATTGATTGTGCTCTTTTATTATTTTGAAGATGACATCATCATTTTTCTTTTGCTTTTATATAACTGCACTAGGTTACTGGACATAGAATAATAGAAGACTAATAAATAAATGGAGACCAATTCACTTGGCTTCCGATTGTTACATATTTTTCCGGTTGATAACCTTCAAAAGCTAATATAAATGTTCTACTTACTCATAATGTGTGGACAAACGGTCAAGGTGATTATACAGAACATTTAACAAAAAGAATACTTTATCCAGAAAATGCTCGACAACTCATGTTCTTCGAGTCGAAAAATGATTTCTCTTTTCTTAATAAATTTTCAAAAGAAAAAAAAAGTCACTAATGGACCTAATAAGCGTAGATGATAACAAAGGAAAGTACATTTTCTTTTAAAAATATAACCTAACGTAATGTTTTCTATCTAATCAAGTAAAAAAATAATTTCCGAACTATTAACTAAACGAAGTAAATAAATAAAAATTGAAAAGAACAAAAAAAACTGGAATGTGCTTATGTGAACATTTTCTCGGAATACGTTCTGACGTAGTTGAACGTAATCATGTTAAAGGATATTGATCTTCTATAAATTTATCTTAGTTAGACTAGTAACAAGAGATAATAGAAATCGGATAATCAACAGAGTAAAACGAGCTAAGTATGTAAAAAATGTCCTATCCGATTATGACAGAGAGATATAAATAATAACGAAATCATTTCATTGACCATGAATTGAGCGTGATAAATAGGAGAATATTTCAACGAAATTTCTGACAAACAAACTTGATTAATTGTGTGAACAACATCTTGTGTTAATGGATTTTGATCGTATTCTTTTGCTTTCTACTTATTCTAGTCATGATATATTGGGTAGATGATGCCAAAGGGATACTCGAAGATGACGAAGAAGAAGAAATGCATCCAAAAACAAAAGACCTTGAATAAGTTGTCTCTTGAGATTCTCTCGAAAATAATTTCATCGTATGATTGATTGATTTGTTAGTTTTTTGTTTTGCGAATATATTTCATTTATATTGATAAATCTTCGAATTTCATTAACTGAAAAATTTTACACCAATATTATCAAATTTCTATTCATCATGCACTGAAAACTGAGATTCACAGAAAATGAAGACATGTAACTGAATTTTAAATGACTTCCAAATGACGTAAAATATCTGTTTAATTAAATATTCTCTACGAGTATAAAGCTCTTAACCAATGAAATTAAATAAAAAGAAAAGAAGATTTTTTTTTCTAAATATAAATCTCTTTTGTCACAATGAACTTGTGTTCGTTCAATCGATGAATAACCTCGAAGCATATTTTATTATCTATCTCAATCGGTAATTTTGATTTCGAATTCACGAATTAAACCTTTGTGAAGTTAATATCAATGACTTTCGTGATAAACTTCAATCAACATTGAAATACTCTTCCTGAAAAAATAATTCCAGATTAAACGTTAAGATTATCTCACAATCCAATCAAACGTAAATTCTCATTTCTTTCATAGCCCACAGGTATTTTCCCGTTTATTTAGTATTCGACGTGCTTTTTGTGTTCACATGAGACGATAATAAAGAAAAAAAAACAACTATTTAAAATAAAAGCCGACAGATTGCTAACTGGCGACGTCTCTTGATATGTTTCGTTGAGTAAATGTAAAATCTATTGACGTAGTCAACAAATCATTTTCAACTGATGAAATATTCTTGTTCCTCATTACGTCACTGACATAAATTTGCACAATTTTTCATTTCACACAATCTTTCAAAATACAAGAGCTGTTCCAAGTAAGTTAAACTGTTTGGTTTTTTTCGTAACAATATCAATTTACATGTATATTTTATATGTGCAATGAGAAAGACACATTATATATTTTTTTTGTTCGGTTTTTCCATGATAAAAGAAAGAGAAAGAAGAAAAGAAAATAATAGAATCAGAGATGAGAAAAAGAAAATTTAAAATTCCATTTAAATGACGATGTATAACGTGCATTTGTACAATGACAAACAACAAAATTTTGTATGTTTAAAAAAATTATTTTTTCTTTTGTTTGTTAGATAACGCTAACAACAACAAAAGAAAAGAAGAGAAGAGAAGAGAAGAGAAGAGAAAAAAAAGAATTTTCATCACATAGTTTTCTTCTTGTTAAGACTACATAACTATTTTGTTTTTGTTGAATTTATTCATTGGAAAGTAAATGCCGTTTGCCTTTACTTGTTGAATTACGAGTGCCGAGATGAAACGAACGTCTTATGGTATCAAAACGTTGACTGAGCGTTGGTTTTTTATTCATATTTTCATCTTGTTCATCATGATGTGGCTGTTCGACATCTTCATCAATTGAATTCGGAGTTTGTTGTTGTTGCTGTTGTTGTTGTTTGGCGTGACGTTTTTTCAATAGCAAAGATATTCTTGATCGAAACGATCGATTTAATTTATCTTTCTTATTAAATACATCTTGTTGTTGATCATTGGGCGATGAAACATAGCCGGATTCTTGTAGATCACTGATACGAAGTGATGAACAATCAGGATTTGGTACTGACACTCTTTAAACGAAGAAAGATAAATAAGACAAAAAAAGATATTAAACATACGATTGATTGATATGATTGGGTGCTAATGGAGCTTTACGTCGTTTAGGTGGAGCTTTGCCTTTCTCATTTTCATTTGATGAATTTGTTGTATTGCTTAAGGATATAACCGGTGTTGTTAAACTCATCGGTAATGTTGTCTGAGCATGATTTATGGAATGATGATTTTCATCGTTTTTATTCGTAATCAAACGTTTATTTGAATTGGTACTTTCGAGTCGAGAACGTCGTGTTAAAGTATTTCGAAATGATTTTCGTATTTGATTTGTTAATCTATCGAATGGACGTATGCGAGTATTGGTATTAGTTGACGATGAAAATGGATCATCATCTTCGTCTTCGTCGTTAATATGATTGTTATATGGTAATTGAGATGTTTTCGATTTCACTCGATCGGGTGATGCCGACGGAGGTGGTGACGATGAATATCGACGACGACGTCGTCTTAGGAAATTTTTCGATGGATTGTTTTTCACGAGATTCGAATTGGAATTTGTTGTTGTTTGATTTTCAACACGTGGATTGACGTGATCATCGTCATGTAGATCGGTTCCACGACGATAACTGAATGATTTACGGAGGCTATATTTCATTCTGAAATAACAAAAACGAAAATTTCTTTACGATGATAAATGTGCAACTGCCTATGGCCTTGTATGGTTTTTTTCGTCTTTCTCTCTGCCTTCAAGATTTTTTTGTACACATATTATAAAATAGTGGCGTGAGACAGAAAACATGACAATAAATGCATGAAAAAAGCCAAGTCATCACACAAGGCCAGCATAATTTCTTTCTTTTTTTTCTTCTCTCATTTTTTTTCTTCTTCGCGCTCGCGTTCTGAAATGAAAAAAAAAGAAAGAAATACGTGTGTCACTATGTTTGTGTATGCTTATTATGAATTAGAATCTAAGTAAAAAAAAAAGAGAAAAGAAGAAAAAAAATCTGCAGTTACAACAACAGTATGCGTAGGAAAATAATGTGTGTAGCCGTTGTTAGATAGTAAAAAATATGGAAAAGAAAGAGAAAAGCGTGGGTGAGTAGAAATTGAAGAACATAAACAAAACGTGGAATGAAGAAAAAGATCTTCTTTGAAAACGATAAGTGCGGAACTTATTTATTTGTATAAATAAATAAATATATATATATATATATACTAGGAATAAGAACGAACACAAATGCAGTATGTCACGATTGTCGCATCTCATCTTCTGTGTGCACATGGAGAGATACTTCACTCGAGTTTAAGAGGAAAGGATCACTGAAGCAAATGAGTTTAGTTTTGAGGAACAAAAAAAAATAAGAAGAAAAAGGCGTGGTTTCGACAGAACAAAGGAAATATGGCGTGATCCAAAGGTATTCAAGTATATTTATGTGTGATTTATAACGAAGAGTTAAATGTCACAAGAAAGAGAATAGATCGAAGTAATTTGGGGGTTATTTTTCAATTGATCATTAAGCACGTTATCTTCATTAAATACAAGCAACTACGACGAATGAAAGGAAAAATATTCTCGATAGTTTATCAGTCCTAAGTTAGACAAAAAAAGCCATCGATTCTCTTCGTAAATGTAACGTAACATTTTCTTCGTCTTATTTTGCTTTCTTCTTATTCGTCTTTCTATTCGATCAGATGGAAATGACAGTCGGTCTTGTGATGCTTTTGTCGCTCTATGTATTTCGAAAGAAACGAGAAAGACGAATGAAAAGAAGAAAATAGTATATACATGCTATATATTTATTTATTTATTTATTTATTTACTTGTGCACACAAAGAATAATTCGTTCAAGTATTGACAGTAATCGATTCTGTTTAATGAAAAGAAAAAGAAAATATTTCTTTTTTAATTCGCATTTCTATTGAATCGTGTATTTACAAATGTGTAGGCGATTTTGAAGAGGCAAAAAGTATGATCGAATTAATAATTTTCACACGTTGACAAAACTTTAAAATAAAATGACGATTTTACTTGTTGTTTTTTTTGCTACTTGAAATAATGAATTTTGTCTGACAGAATTAGTAATTGAACAGAATGACTTCCGGCAGCTATATTGTGCTCTAAAAATACTTCAGATCAAAGTTTGATTCTCATCAACGAATCAAACAAACAGAAAAACAATTGAAAAAAAAGAGACCGAAAAACAAAAAAACAATGGAAAACTATTTTTATATTCCGTTATTGTTTTCGATTATTTTAGAAATAAAAAAAAATAGACTCATTTTCTTCTATTGAATATAATCATAAATCAATCTAAAAATGGCAGCTAATAATAATCCATCATCAATTCCTTCATGGGCTATAAATGGATCTGTTCATGGTTCTAATGATACGTTTTTATTGTTGGACGTTTTACCATCGGATTTAGCCGATGATCTATTTTATAAATTACGTGATGAAATCACTTGGAATGAAATGCGACAGAAAGGAGGTCGAGTTCCTCGTGATATAAGTGTACAAGGTACAATCGAAAAGCATCATGATGATGAATACGAACCACTCTATCGTCATCCAGCTGACGAACAACCTGAGCTAATATCTTGGACACCATCGGCTCTAATTATTAAACAACGTATTGAACAAATTATCGAACAAAAATTAAATCATGCTTTAATTCAATACTATCGAAATGGTAAAGATTTCATTGGTGAACATTCAGATAAGACTTTAGATGTTTTACTACATTCGAATATTGTCAATTACAGTCTTGGTGCTACACGAACAATGATACTCAAACATAAAACTGAACAAGGATTGAAACAACGTATTCGATTGCCACATAATTCATTGTTTGTCTTAGGTTGGCAAACGAATCGTGAGTGGACTCATTCGATCAAACAAGATAATCGTGCTGATCGTGATAAACAAGAAGATGAATTAGCATATTCAAGTCAACGTATATCGTTAACATTACGAACAATTGCAACATTTCGTAATCGTCGTACGGGACAAATGTTCGGTCAAGGTGCACGTTTTAAAACACTTGACGAACAACAAATGGGCGAAGAACTTTTAAATACAGATGATGAACAGAAAATGTTGATGGCATTTAGTGCTGAGAATCATATGTCAAAAGAATTCGATTGGAATCAGTACTATGGAAGTGGTTTCAATGCATTGAATTTTAAAGTTTTGAACTCTATTTTGACGGATGAAGAAAAAAGATGAAATAAAACGCACATGTGTTTCCCTTTGATATAATCAAGAAATAAAATAAAATAAAACAAACAAATATGATTAAGAGACGAGAGATAAAGCAAAAAGAAACGAAATTGACGAATGTTTGTAATATATTATGAGTTTTTTTGCTCATGAACTATGACCAACTGATGTTGCACTTGTTGTTGCCGTCGATGTTACACTTGTCGGATGATTATCATCGAATGCATCGAGCGTATTTCGTTTGAATTCTTGTAATGTACTACCTAATTTATTAAAATCATCTTGTTTTGGATTAGTTAAAAATTCATTAACATCATATAAACGTAATTTGCCTTGATCATCACCTAATATAATCTGTTGTCCATTATGTGACCATAGACATTTATTTAGTGCAACATTGCCATCGAGTGTTGTACTTAGTAATGGCAATTCTGAATCATGATTGAGATTCCATATATCAAAACGACCGGTTATGTCACATGTTAAGAAGACACTTGGATGAACAGGTGACCAACGAACATCAGTAACATAATCACTGTTAACTTCGAATGAATTCAATGGTTTCGATTCTTTCAATGACCAGAGTTTAACACTCCAATCGAATGATGAAGTTAAAAATAACGATGAAAAATCAACTGAACCATTGACATTATGACAACTGAGACCAGTTATTGGACCGAAATGTCCTTCATAACTTTCTTGAATACCTGCTTTTGTACCGTGTCGTAAACCTGAATAAGCTTGACCTTCTTCACTACCAATAATAAAATTATTAACTTCAACACCAGGAAAAACCATTCGTGTTGCTGCAACCGGTTTTGTTCGATAGGCTAAATCCATACTTTCTTGCGGTTGAGTCATCATTTCAATATTCCATGAACACATTTTGCCTTCATTCGATATTGATATTAAATTATTAGCATTTTGTGTGCCAATCACTTGTAGACAATAAACAGGATGTGTATGCGAAGATGCCGATAGTGCTGTACGTTGTACAGGTGTTCGTTTATTTGTACGTGTGTCCCAAACAACGATTTGACCGCTATATGTACCACCGAGGAGAATATTCGGATGGAATTTACTGAACACACAGGATGTCACCCATGATTGACAATTGAATACATACTAAATAGACAAAATTGAGAATGATGTTATGAAATAGTTATTCGTTTGCATCGATTGCAATTGATAATTGTAACAGCTGTTACAATCATTTTTTTTTGGCAAATTTTTTTTAGTTGTTGCCAAAGAAAAAAAAGGTTAAAATAAAACATTGTCTTACTTCGGGTGTAGGTTTCGATTTATATTTTGTGTTCCAAATAAGAACGACACCATCGGATTCGTGTGTTGATTCATCGTTTTGTGAATAAGATGCTAAGACTAATTCCGGATGATAAGTTGATGTATCAATACATGTTACAATACGATGACGTGTCCAACGTTCATCGGAAAATTCTCGATCGAACTTAATAATTTCTCCAACATCCATTTTACCATTTTGTTCATCGAGATCTCTGCCACTGTAATCTTTGAATATATCAAATGCTTGTGGTCCTTCCCATAATGAACGTTCCATTAAACGTGATGTACGAGAGAAGAAATCTTGAAATTGTTCACTTTTTAGAACTTGTTCACGTTCTTCGTTGGTCAATTCGGGTTTGATTATCGATTGTTGACCTTGTAAACTCAATTGTTTATGTTGTTGTTTAAGTGAACGTGTTCGTTTTAAATCAGTTGCCGATGACATTGATAAACCAATCGATGGTTTCGTATTATCATCTAAACTCATTGTATCATCATCTTCACTAACATAAACAAGACGATTATGTTCAGCTGTTGATGGTTGAAATTCATCGTCCCATGTTAAATGATCATGTTGAATAGGACTTGCAGCTGGATCTTTATCGCCTGATTCAATTGTTTGAACTTCTTTCGAATAGGTAACTAATTCCTTAGGTGCTACACTAATTGTAGCTGAAGCTACTTGACAAATTTGTAATGGAATATTCGTCGGTGGCCGACGTTTTTGTTGTGTCGATGATGATGCTGCTGATGACGGAGTGTTTGAGACTGTTGGTGATGCACTTGGTACATGAGCTGGCTGACGAATACCAACTTCACTTAGAATTTCGTCGGGATCGACATTTTCTTTTGGTGTTATTGTCGAACCAAGAGACGTCATTCCTGCACCGGGTGTTATTGGCGTTGATGGAACAGTTTTGGTTAATTTTTCTTGTCGCATTTTTTCTAATTTAGCTCGTTTAGCTTCGAGCTCCGCTTTACGTTGTTCGGCCGACATTGTTTATTTTCAATACACACACAAGATCAAATAAAAAAGAAAACAAAATCTGAAGATGAAAAAGAAAAGGAAAAGTTAATTTTTCTTTTCGTCCTCGAAGCAACGATCGGCAACAGATGGTTTGCCGATATATATATATATATACATCTATTGTATTTTATTTAAAAGAAAATGTGAGAAGATTTGGTGAGCAAAACATCATCTGACTATGGGCGTGTGTGTGTGTGTGTGTACGTGAAAGGATGAAAATAATTCTAAATAAATCATTAAAAAGAGATAAATGAATTGTTTTTGAGCATTCGAAATACGTCAACACAAAACCGGACTAAAACCTGAGATTGATTAAATATAAATGCTAGTCGAGAAAAAAAAACGAGAGAGAGAGAGAGAGAGACTCAATTAAAAATACATTCGACAAACTCTATCTGACTACTAAATTTAAAAATAGAAAATGTGCATTGAAAAGCAAAACACAAACAAAAAATTTTGATTCGATTATTTTCTCATTGATTGAGTGATTCAGCGTCTACTAATCGTTCGTTGGTTTTAACTGAAAAATCATCTTCATCATATTCAACAGGAAAACGAGCTTCTTCTTCTTCGAGATCTGAATGTGTTGCGAGATTTCGATGTACTAATTCTTCGTCTTCATCGTCCATATCTTGATCAGGATTATCAACAGATGGTACTTCAGGTATCGAATGTATCAATGGGACTGTCGTTTGTTTCGTTGGAAAGGTTTCTTCTTTGAATGAATTCTTTGTTGTCAATTGATTGAGAAAATGTTGTCGTTGAGATTGTCGAAGAAGTATTCGTTGATGTTCATCACTCGAACTATTCGTTGTCGTTCCATCGAGTCCAAGAGTTGTTGATTTCTTTTTCGATGGCGGAGCTTTTGTTCGTTGAAAGAAACCAAGCTGAAATATGACAAAAACAAAATTATGTCGAGATAAATAAATACGAAACGATAAACATTCGAAACAGTAACACTCAAACTGGTTCCATTTGATGTTTCATTTTAACTGTTGATTATGCATTTTTCGCTTCTACCAATCAATTAGTGATAACAACAAGATGTCACCCTCTCTCTCTCTCGACCGGTTGATATGTATAATGTGGGCCGAGTTCAGATATTTAAAATGGAACATCAAATAGAACGAGTGTGGACAAAACATTCGAAACAACAAAAACACAGCAATGACAACGACCAGTAATATACCCGAGAAAAAAAGAAACGAGAGGAAAAATAACTATTCATTGAAGAGAAGATGTTGGCGGACGATTTCGTTTAAAAAATCCAACCTAGATTATATGTGAGGTGTTTGATTAGATTTGTTAGTAAAATATATATTTAAGCAAAAAAGAAAATCATAATTTTTTGTGTTTAGATTTATCAACTTACCAAACAACAGACAATGACAATGAAAATGAGAAGAATAAGACCAGCCATAGCACCAACAAGAGGCACCCAAAGTGGCAAACGTGGAATATAAAACGGATCGATTCGATTGGCAAATTCTGCCGGTGTTGTTACCTTGAATAAAACAAAAACAAATAATTGAATTCATACGATATTCAAAATCGATTTTTACCGTCGTATTATCATTGTTTATCGACGATTGAACAATTAATAAATCATTAATAGTAATAAAAGCATATGATTGTATATCAACACGATCATACGATTGATAATAATTCTCAATTAATGTACTGTTCCATAATCTTGCACGAAGTTTAATATTGTAGTAATGTTGTACTGCGATTCCATTGATATGACAATAGATTGGATAACAACGAATGTTTTTATACAGCGGATCGCATGTCAATGTCAATGTCCGTGTTACAGGCGATGGTGGTGTTGGAACGACTATTGATGGATTTTTCGGATCAGCACCATTGTCAACCGTTTGTTCTTCACGACGTTTTCGATTTAAACTCGTTGATTGATTCAATCCATTGAGTATATGAAGATGATCACGCCATTGAGGTGGCCGTTCGCAATAACCTTCGATTTTCATACCCGTATTCGATAATGTTGGCGAAGTTTCAATAATTGGATCTTCAACAAGATACAGTAAAATCTTTCCATTATCTCCTTCATCATCACGAGTTTCATACGGCCAGAATATCGTGACGTTATGTGAACGAACATTATTCGGACCGTCATTGACAACCTAAAATCAATCCAATCGTTGTTTGTCTTTTTCGATACAACACAAGAAATTGAACTTCTTCCTACTTGATAGATATGTATAACTTCCATTCCGAATTCATCGAGATTTTTAATCGAACTTAATCCGACTGTTTGATCGCCACCAATCGAAACTTGTTCAGGTTCATGTGAAGATGCCAATCTGAGATCGGTTTTTAACAAAACTTTAGCTAATAAAGTGACATTATTATTATCCAAATTAGTTTCATTTGTTAATGTTGTCGTATTGAAATCAAAACGAATGATATTACTTAACGAAACATTCCATAGTTTGAAAGTTAATTCGCCTATTGATGATTTGCCAGGTGGAAATGGATTGTTTAAATAATCGGTCATTTTACATCGAACATGATTTGAACCTATTGGCAAACATGAATAGATGGTATCATCCTTGAAATGAAAAATTACGAATCAAAATGAGAATAGAATTTTGTTGATTTACCATATTTGCTTTGGAAAATTGAATGAATGATGTTGGAAAATAGACATCGATCTTTGTTCCGAATGCTGGATCTGCTTTTCGACGATTTCGTTCGATTAAAATGTTTGTTAAATTGAAACGAATACGAATTTCTGAGTCAATACCAAACACAGGAATATTCAACGTTCTAAATTTCGAAAGCAAAACACAAAATATGAATTGTTAAAACAAACAAAAAATGAAAATATTCGTGAAGGCAAGCTTTAGCTGTGAAATCTTACGACTCATTGTGAAGAAAATCACTTTTAAAAATTTAATATCAATCAATTCGAATCAATCATTTCGAAATCTTACTTTTGTCCATAAACAAATTCAGCCGTTAATTGAAGATCAGTTATACATCGATCATCATTTCCGCAACCTTTATAAAAATTGGCCTTGAAAAAAAAATCGTTTTTTTCGTTTTATATTCTCAAATTCATCGAAATTCCTACTTGAAATTGTGTTTTTCGAAGTTCATCAGTTGCATTGATTATCGGTATACTTCCTTCGGAAATATACGGCGTACCTTGAAGGTCATTTCGATCTTGAGAGATATTGTATTGTAATGAGAAATAAATCGGAGTCAGAAAATCATCGTTTCCACTCTAGACGAAACAAACACAAGGTTCAGGTCAAATTTCCTATTAAGGATATCTTGAAATCAGTTCATGTCCTTGATTTGTTTCATTACATGTGTTTTTTTTCTCTCTGCATCATTTTCTCAAAAAGATCGAATTACAAATGCCCGAGCACTTGTCGTTCTTTCGACTAACCTTTGTAATGAATGTTTCGTTTTTGCATGTATTTATCACTTGTTTACTGGTTATCGTTGGTAAATGATTAACTGTCGAGAGAATTCGACGAATTGCCGACTGATAATCGGCTGTTAATTTGTAATTGATATTTAAATTTTGAGTGGCTTTATCATATGAATCGAAACAGACTTGAACATGAAAACTGTAGTAAAAAAGAAACAAATTCTTAAAAAGAAAATTTTCGATATATTTTCTTTACCAAACAGCTGATGTTCCATCAAGGGCAGTACAATTGCGATTTTCGGCACTGTAACGAATCGATTGAAGTTCTTTCATATTACCAATTCGAACGATAACATTGACTAATGGATGAGATCTAGAGAATCGAAGCGTTGTTTTGTTTTTCTCATATTTTTTCAAGAAGTTTTTTTTTTCTACCGTAAATTGACGACCATATCCGCTTTTGGTATTCCGATGATTAACGATGGATAATCGAGAATTACACTATGATTAGCTGAGATTGCTGATGAAGATGTAATCGGATGTTTAAATGGCGATTGTGTAGCTAATGAATAACCAAAATCTTTGATCGGAACAGATTGTTTGACATTATTTAACAATTGACTTGGCACAATTTTTTGTGCATGTTTAGTTAATTTATTTGTCCGAGAACCAAGATAGATATACACACTGCCTGTATGTACATCATCTTTTTCACCAGGTGCTGATACAGCTAAATCTAGATCATACGAATATTGTATCGATTCAAGTCAAATTAAAATATTTACCATCGATTCCATCTTTATTCAAATCCGGTATACAAACAATCGAGAAACCAAAGCGTGAATGAATGGCTGATTCAAATAATTTCTCGCGTCGACTATCAGAAAACTAGACGAAACAACGAACAAATTTTCATGAGAAAATGTCGATTCGTTTTTTTTCCTACTTTTCCATTAAGACCATAGTAAATATAAACAACACCGCCATGTCCTGTCTTCTTCGAATAATAAAATGGTGCTCCGACGATAAGATCTGTATGTCCGTCTCCATTTAAATCTCCTGCAGTTAGTGAATAACCAAAATAACTTCCTGTTTGTTCGCCAGTTAGAACGTAGGGTGCAGAACGATTATTTTCATTGATTTGATAGATTGGTTGTAATGTATCGGAACCGAAATTATTCGATGATAGAAAACGTTTCGTATAAAAACGAATTTCTCCTCGACCATGTGCAGCACGTGGTGCCGAGGCAACAAATATATACGATGTATCATTTGTATCTCGAATTTTACTTTTGATTATCAATACCGAATAACCTAGATAACTGTACGGCAATGGTGTCGAAATAACACTTTTAAATCCGTGTAATTGACGTAGAAGTGTATCGAAATAATCAGCTTCGATTCGGCCCGACCATTGAAATGCTCCTGGTTCACCAAAAAGAACTATATCTGATCGCTAGAAATCATCCGATACATTACATTGTCTGCAAATTATATTTTAAATATCTTACTCCTCCTGAAGGTATATAAGCAAGACTGAAACCATTCTGACAAAGAGCACTTCCTTCATGTAATAATTCTGTTTCAGAACTTTGATCACAAAAATCATAATAAGATAGATCATGCTAAAATAAATAAAAATTATCTCGTTCAAATGTATAAACTCGATCGATTTTACATGATCGGAAGATAGTTTAAAGCAAGCACCACGTGTATCATATCGTTCTATGCTGATATTTCGCATCAGACGGTATCCACATGCCTAAGAAAACGTATAAAATCATTTTCTTGACTAGAAATTTCTGTTTTATATACGATCAGTGAATCATCGGATGTAGCAACTATTGTTGAACCGAGCCAAGCATCGTCGAGTACATTAGAAAACGATGGTATTACCCTTGATAATTCATCTTGAAATTAGAAAGATAAAGAATTTCGATATTGTTTTTTTCTTTTTCTTCTTCTTCTTACTCTCAAAAAGCATTGGACGACATTCATTTGTACCATTTGGACATTCGAAAATATTACCAAATAAACGACCAGTTGGTATTGTTTCAGTACTATTTGTTGCTACTGTAGAAAATCGTTGTCGAGCAAGTAACGCTCGTGGTGCACCGACATAAGACCTAATTTATATTGAAAACTATGAACAAGATTTGTTCGAAATCAACTAACCACTGTTGTTTTGTTGAAGATGAGACGACGGAAAAGCCGAATAATGATTTTGCTGGACCGATTCGTATGTCAGGAGAAGTTATGTCAAGATTAAATGTCTTGACCACCGGTTTATCAGACGAGAAGAGCAAAATTAAGAAAAATATTACGAACATTTCTCACGATCGACCATCAAATTATTCCTTGACCACTCGCACCCTCACCCAATTCACTGTTACAAACGAGTTAATGAAAACGAAGAAGAAAAAGAAGAAGAAGAGGGAGAGAAGGGGAGAGGAAAAAAGAGGAAAGAAATCTATGACATACATCGATCGATTGAATCATCATCATCTAGCCTTGCATGCATCGATTATGATTGGTTCAACAACATCCTATTTTTACTAGTAGTGGTAGTACTTCTTCATTGTATAGATAGATGTCATTGGTAGATCTATTAAATGATAGATATTCAAGATAAGACAAGATGTTTTTATATACGTTCATCTCGAGAAAATTGTTTACCGTTTGTTTTGAATTGAAGAAAGATATTTTTCAGTAAATTTGAGAAAACTCAGTCAAATGAAATAAATACGTAATCGTTAATAGATTTTCTCAATTTTCGCTGACCGATATTCATTTACCATATAATTACAAATGAATTGTAGTTTGTTTGCGTTTTTATTAATAGAATGCCCTTTGCATTCGTCTATTGAATAATAGTGAACATATGCAATTGTAAACAAAGTATCGTATGAAAGTTCATTGTCCGAAGAAGAAGAAAAAAAAATGCTTCCTTCCTAATCAATCAAATCTACACATTAACGGGCATATAATTCATTACAGGTTGTGAAAGACAGATTAAATAATTCCCTCAAGTCATCAATCAATCATCATCATCAACAAAAAAGTTGTCCAGTAATTAAACCGAAGATAAAAAAAGAATTGTCTTGTTCATTTCGGTTACTATTTATTTAACTTGATTTCATTGGAAACCTTTCAACGGACGATTTTATTATTTGATCTTACATCATATCGATATTTATTTTAAAATTTAAATCAGTAGATAGACAAAATTGATTCATCGAAAACAAAATATTATTATTACTACTGTCACCAGTCACGTAATCTTTTGGCATACATTTGTTTCACTGCATGTTTGTTTAACAAGTCTTTGTCAAACACATTTGACATATCTTCAGCCATCATCGATTTCATTTTTCTCCGCAGACGATTGTTTACAACTACAAAAAAATTCAAAGTATCAAATAATAATTGTTTTTTTATCATCGTACTTTGATAATTCGTATTTCACTCAAAGTATATTATTCCGAACGAAGGTCAATGAATAAAACATCTTCTCATACATATTTATATTCATCCATCAAACATGATTAGAATGAAATCTTTCGCAAGAGACATTGTCTTTTTTTTTTGTTCCTATTTCATTATGCAAAACGAGTCCTTGTCATTTGTTCATTAATGAATAATTTCATTTCCTGTTCTATATTTCTTTTATATTTGTTAATCGAAATATTACATAATTAGTTGTGTATTATCAATAGATTTTTACTCTTTTCTCGAGGAAAAAAATGAATTTAATATGTACGTGCAGTAATTTTGACATGATTATCAATGAAAAATACGTCTACGAATTTTTGTATTCAAGGTTCACGTCCATCGTACAACAGACAAATATGCACTAATATCTGTCTTAAGAGAATATTTGGACTTCGACAGTATTTGAACAGTAGTAATTCAACAAGATGATTATTTACTGACTGTTTGCAAGGCACATAGAAGCATGGTCTTGAATTTCACATCTATTTATATATGTAATAGAATAAAATTGTAAATTACAAAGATAAGACAAAATCCACATATTTTTTTCCTCTGTTGCACTTATTAGTGAGGAAGAGAGAGAAAAAAACCAACAAACTATTCGATTTGCATCGGGTGAAATAAAAATCAATTCCTCTCTCTCTTTTTCTTTCTTTTTTCTTTGTTAGATAGTTTATATTACAAGATAATAAAAAAATTCGATTGAGTTTTCTCTCAACAAATTGTTTCCTAGGTTTTGTCTCTAATTGCAACTATAAAAAAGCGAGTGAGTGAGTGAAAGAAGCAACAAATAAGTATGATGATTGCTAACCAAGCAAGATAAAGAGTGTGCGTGCACAACCTTGCAATAGGAAAAGGAAGACGTAAAAGTTATCTTGAAATGAATCGATGAAAAACGAAAAAAAAAAAGAAAAAGGAATGTATCGTTTTCGACAATAGTTCGCAAAAGATTGGAAGCGATAAATGCATAAAAAGAGGAGAGAAGAAGAAGAAAAAAAAGTGAATGGCATTGGCAATGGATTTTATTTCATCTACAGATCACGTTTGTATCGTGGGAGAAAATGAGATAAGTGAGATAAAAGAGCATCATACAAAAAAGCGCTTCGATTTCGAGTTTACATTACAGTTGAATAAACGATTCGATCGATCGGATAGGTTTTTCTCTTAGCTATATTCCCAATCTTATTGTTTCAAAATGTATGTTTAATTTTTCATATATTTCATTTTGATTTTAGAATGAAACTCACGTTAGTAGCTATTGTTCTATGTGCGGCTATTTGCATCGCCAGCTCGATGAAATTATTGACTTCATCACGTCAATTAACTCGTCGAGAAACCAATGCATTTAGACGATTATTCAAACGTCAAGCATATACTGGTAAGAATTTCCTATTTAGATGCTAACTATTCGTTATGAATATTTAGATCCAAATTGCAATCGTCGTGCTTGTGCTGTACCAAACTGTGGCAAAGATTTCGTTGCTGCAACATTACCTGGTGAATGTTGTGAACGATGTGTTCCATGGGAATATGCCCGAGGCTTAGGATATCAAACTGGACCACAATCACAACATGGTGGTAGCTATTATCCACAACCACAACCGCAACCACAACCACAACCACAAGGCTACTCTGATGTTTACATCTATGGACCCGATGGTGGTGCTCGTGTATCTTCTGGACAAAGCATCTACTTCGATTGTGAAGTTACAGCATACAATCAATATGCTCAACCACGATGGACTCGTTCCGGCAATCAAGTAATTATCGTCGGAGATTTCGGTTTATCTATATAGATGATTTCATTATTTTAGCCATTACCATACAAAGCACAAAGCACAGTACTTGCTGGCCCACGAAAAATCGCACGTCTTGCAATTCCAGATGCTACATACAGCGACGGTGGTCGATATGAATGCAGTGCCGGTACAGGAAATCCAAATGATGTAGCTTCAATTGATTTACAAGTAATCATTTCTTTTCCAATTCAATCTTATTCTTCATACATTCTCTTTCTTTTGTTCGTTTAGGTAACAGAAGGTGGCTATTATCCACAACCACAACCACAACCTCAACCTCAACCATCTTATAACTATGATCCATATAACCCATATCCATACAATCCACAACCTCAACCTCAACCTCAACCTCAACCCCAACCTCAACCACAGCCCCAACCTCAACCAAATTATAATAACGACGAAGATGATGGTGACTTCGAAGAAGAAGATGAACCACAACCAAATACACCAGCCAATGTTCAACCACAACCTGGTGGTCAAGATGAAGGTGCTGAAGATGATGGTGAATATCCAGAAGATTATAGCGAAACTGAATAAACAACAATTTAACAATACATCCAAAGAGACTCTTAGTCAATCAAGAAAAACTTTATTCTTCACCTCAAATGTTCTATCATTTTTAGTTTATTAGTAGTCTATTCATTTAAATCAGTTCTTTTTTTTTAATTTCTTATATTATTCATCAAAATAAACAATAAACAGTTTTCTATTGTCTCTAATTTCATCGTTGAATTACTACTTAAACCAAGAAAAAACGACGAGTGCATTCAGCCTTATAGAATAGCCTTAATCGAAATGATAAAAACATATCGAATTCGAATGTAATGCAATGCAATCTTTGTGATTAGATTCAAAGTACGAATTCAACGAATTTTGTTATCTTTCTATTACTGTTCTTTTTCGAAAATAAAAGGAAACATTGTTATGTTTGAACATAAGTTGTTGTTGTTGTATGTGGTGTTTGTGTAGAACGTTCTTTTAATAAAGTTTTTGTTTTAATTTTTCGTGGTAGTCGTACTCGACGTGGTTGTTCAATAATAATATTTGGTGTTGGCGGTGTTGGAAGTCGATGTGGCTGTTTGATAATGATTTTTGGTGTGGGTGGCGTTGGATTACGAACATTATGAACAATAACTGTTTGATTAGGTTGTTTTTCTTTTCTTTGTTTAGTTGGCATGTACGTATATGTTCCTGTATCTACAAGAGAATTGGGATCAACTATTGTCGTGGTTTCTGTTGTTGTATTCGAAGGGTTGGTAACAGGATGGCTAGGAACTAATTGAGTCTACTTTCAAAATTTGATTCCAATAGAATTTACCTTTGTAAATAAGTAGGATACGTGTAATAAGATGAGTAATCATAACCGGCGGTTGTTGCATATGGATCATACGCATATGCCATGCCGGTATATGGATCTGCATAAGTCGTATATGATGTAGGATAGTAAGATGCATTCACTGGAAGAGAAGGAATAGTTGTTGTTTGCGGATTTGCTGCAGTGGTCGTTGTTGTTGTTGTCTGTTCGACTGATTTGATTTTTGATGGGACACTTTCAACGATATGAACTTGTTTTTGTTGTTTCTATGAATATATTTAAAACATACGAATCAAAATCAAATAATAATAACAATTAGTAGCTACCTTTTTTCTTGCCTTTGGTTGATCTTCGACTTTTGAAATAACAATATCTGATTTTGTCAATAGATTACACACTTTACAATCATTCGAGTGATCATGCGCGTGTATATGTGATGATGATCGATGACAACAGCATACATCGTGTTCACTACAAGTTCTTCGTCTTCTATAGTCCATCGATGATCTTAATCGACGACATGCTCGACAATCATCTATACTATGATCATAATCATGTTCATCTTCTAAACGATCTATAAATCGATTCACTAATCGTCTTGCATGTGGAGGTAGATAATTCCGTACAACACGTCTAGTAGGAGACAATTCATAAGATCTATAGGAATCAAACGGATATCGATATTCATAAGGAGATCGTTCGACTATTGTTCGATACGATCTTGTTGGAGCAGAAAATGGTATATATTCAATATCAGGATTGAAAATAATTTCCTTTTTCTTTGGTGATGAAGATGCTGGTTGAGTATTGAAAATAAATTGTTGAATTTGCTGTTCATGTCTATCTCGTTTTTCTTTCACCGGTTGAGCATTGACGATAAGCGGTACTGTTTGAATACTATTATGTCGTTTCGATGATTTCTTCGTCGGTTTAGATTTTAAATTAAGAATAATAGGTGAATCATCATCATCACTACTCGTCTCATTATCATTAATCTTAGGTATGACTGTTGCAGTTTGGTAAATATATGATGTTCGATGGGCTCGTCGTGATTTACCTGTTTTTAACGGACGTAGTTCGATTAATTCAGTCATGTATTGTTGTTATATTAAGCAAAAAATTTGATCAAAGCACCAAACAAAATCGAAAGACCTCCCATTGAGTTGTTGTTAACGATTAACTTATACGAGAAAAAAAGTATCGTTGTCAACACATACATTCGAGTTTCCAATTAATTCATAGTGAGATTTATTATTTTTACTGTTGACTTTGTGTTATAAAACGAAAATTCGTTACAATATTCTCTAGAAACGATTTACTATTATACGAGATTTAAAGAGATTATCGTCTTTCATCAATATTTAACCATTGTCAAGTGCAATCTCGATAGTTTTGACCATAAAATCGTGATAAAAGTACAAGAGAATATTTGCAAATAAATAAATAAATAAATAATAAACATATAAAAGGTGAAAATCTTCACGATGCATAACACACAGAAATTATTCCTGAATGAACGTATCGACCTCGAAAAAATAAATCATCAAAAGGAGTTTATCAAATTGACATTTTTACATCACTATTGACTCAGAATCTTTACTCTTTTTTTTTGTTATCAAGAACCAGCTAGTAACATTTTTTTATCATAATATAAAAATCAAATGAATGGCATCAAATCGATTTATACTCGAGCACAGACATACCTCTCTGCTTGTATGTCAACCTATGATGACTAATCGATATGTTACTCATTCTTGGTTCGATTATTCATCGGTATGAATATTCATTCCATGCCAAATTAAAATTTTCTCTCTTTTTTTTTTATATTAATAATGATTCAGTTTTGAAGTGGAGAAGAAAAAAAGGTAAACAGCAGTATGACAGTATAAAAGTCATCACTTTTTCGGTCATTGTTTCTTGTTGGCACCGCGAAAGACCGATTTAAAGTAAGATTACTTTTATTTGATCTTGAAAAACAGCAGAAGAAACTAATACCGATTGTGTGCACTCAAGGAAAGACGTCTCTGCCTCGTTTTTTTTTGTGCATAATATTGTTGATCTTCGTATTCGATATATCAAAACCACACGCATAATTTCGCCCTATTATCAAATATCGCGATAGAAAGGAACAATTTGATAGAGTTTCTTTTTTTAAAATAATTTATCTGAATTCAAAAAGTACTATTAAACTTTTTTTTTGTACCCATTCGAAATGCAAATTACGAATGCACTTTTTTATAGAGTACGTTTTTTTCTCTCTCTCTTCTGTCTATCTAAAATAGTGTGTTTATGACTTGAAAATGAATTCATTTTGTCCTTCGATAAGCAGAACATGGCGAAAAAAAAGTGATGATTTGTAATGATGCGTTGTATATTGATGAAATGTATGCTCTTCATACATTATACATCGAAAGACACAGAGACAGAGGAAACGAAAGAAAAACTGTGCATCATACTAATAGCGAAATATTCCATTAAGGTTATATACAACCAAAGCAGACCGAACATTTCATCGTCGCGTATCTATATGCGTGCGGAGGTAAAAAAAAACCGAACCAAACTGAGACAACATTGCATGAACGCTGACCTATAATATATTAACAAGAAAGATGACAAACATGTCAGTTGACCGTAATCTACGCCAAGAATTGTTTATAAAAAAAAAAGACGAGAGAATGAAACAATCGAGACATAGGACATTTTCTTTTTTCATTCGTAATGTTACGTCGTCTATGTATTCGTAGTAAATGAACACAATGGATGAAGCCCACAGGCCAAAATGTACTATTAGGATTCGAATCGTAGTGTAGAGGAGAATTAATATGAAATAGGAAGACGAAAAGAAAGAAAAAGATCTGTCGTATATGCCTATGTTTGAAGGTAGTCAAAATGAAGAAATTGAGAGAAAGAAAGCAAAAAAAGGAGACAGAAGAGAAGTTTATGCGAGTATACACACTTAGCAGCTCCTTTCATTTGCGCCATTCATCATTTTTTTTCATATTTCGTTGTCCCTCTTTTTCTTTTCGGTCTCTTTTTTATCGTCATTTTGTCTTACAGCTATTTTCACTATAAAAAAAAGAGAAAGCAAAGAAGAACAAGAAAAAAAAGACGAACATGAATAAAAGAATTCGAATATTCATTCAAAATTTTCTTCTTCCCTCTCTCTCTCTTTTTTTCGTCTCGTCCTTTTTCTTCCATCTTAAGCACTTGGCATAATTTGTGTTAATAGAAAACAATACCATCGATTTGCCTATGTTATTTTCTTTTCTTTTCATTGATATTTAGATTTTCTATTCATTGATATCACAAATTATCTGTCGAACAAAAATGACTGCTATTTGCAAATTAATCGTCACCATTTTATTATTGTCCGTTATCGGTAAGTATGACAATATATATTACTCGTTGTAATCGAATCAAAGAAGAAGAAGAAAAATGAAACTCAGCCTTGAAAAACTAAACCGCTTTTCGAGTGATAAAATTCAAAAGAAAAGATGACAGAAAGTCGAACGAACGATTCGCTTTTTTCTTCTTCTCGTGTTGTATTATCTGTCATTCTATTTTGAAAGAAAAACTAAAAACTATCTAAGATTACATGATAAAAATCTGCTGACAATGTTTCAATTGCGCTTATTTGAGTTTGTGACCTTCATGAAAAGAAGATGCATTCAAAGGTTAGGGGAGGATCAATAACAAATAATACAAAGATGCTAACGTAGAACAATAGTTTGTAAATGACCTTTTTCTATCAGAATAGTCGATAATAAGAGGCATAGAACGTATAGTTTAACAGAATGACTATCGACGTAATTTGAAATTGATATTTGATATTTTTTTAGTCACTGATGCAAATCGAGCTCGTCGTCGACGACGACAAACTGTATTAAATGCCGGACAACAACCGGATCCTAACTTGCAAACAAATGCGCGTCAACAACCACTTCCACAGAATCTACAAGGACAATTTTCTTTACAACAACAACAACAACAACCTGGTCTACAACAGCAACAACCAGGATTACAACAACAATTTGGTCAAGGTGCTGGTATGGGACTATCTAAAGAACTTAACGTAGGTCAAAATCAAGCTGGCCGACAATTCTATGGATATTCGAATCAATACGGCGTTGGATCAAACTATTATCCTTACGGCGGTAGTCAATACGGTGCTGGACAATGTAAAATGTTTTGTTAATTTGAATTAAACTATTGTTTTTTTTATTGTTAATATAGATCCACAATATGGTCAAGGAGCCGGATCTTATGGTTCATACTATAATCAATATCCAGGCTCAGGTAGTTTTTATTCGAATCCCAATACGAATTATTATAACCGACCTGGTTATGGATCATCGGGTTATGGATCTAATTACAATTACTACCCAGGTTCAGGTACTTATGGTGGTCATTTCTGGAATGCTGGTCAAAAACAATCGATTAACATTTTCACTGTTTTCCTTTCGTCCATTCTTGCTTTCGTTCTATGTTTGATTACTGTTTAAAATTGATTATTTCGATTATCGAAGAAAACGAGGACAAGAAAATAAAAAAAAACGTTTTAACTAAATTGTGTACCTGAATGGTTGTATGTTTATTCTTTCTTGTAAATACACCCATTCATGTCTTCTCTCTCTCTCTTTCTTTCTTTTTCACAAAACAAAAACAATCGATATGCGGTTATTTTCCAACGTATCACTGTTTCTCTTGTATTCCTCGTTTTCTTTTCATATAGTTTAATTCAGCTTTGCTATATAAATGCACAATATAATCTATCTTTTTCTTTCTTTTTTTTTGTTCTTTTTTTTTGTTCAGGTCATTTGTGTAAACACGGCCAAGAATTTCTCTGAGAAAAAAACGAAAATATATCATTATTAGATCTGCCTATTCAATCTAAACGACGATAGACTTGTTTAAATGATGTCAGATGGCTTAGCTTTTGTCTTTTGTTGTTTGAAAAATATTGACTATTGCGAAAGACTTGTTTAATTTATGTTGTCAAAGTAATCATTTCGAAAATGTCGATCGACAAGAAAATTACTCGTCGAACATCTGATAAATATTTTCGTTTTTTCTTCTTCAAACAAAAAAATGTTCTTGGAAAAGTTTTATTTTTACAACTATCTAAGTGTTCGATGCCCTTTGGATATGTCGTAAAATATGAATAATATTTATTGTGTGATTTTTCATTAATGACCGTTAGTCAATAGTTATCATTAACTTTTTTGTCAATTGATCAATAAATAAGAAGTAAGAGAAGTATTTTTTTTTCGTTCTATGGGTGTAAAATATTTAAAATTTATTTAGAATAATACGACTACGAGATAAAAGCTATTGGATAAGTTAACAATTAACACTCGACCAACGTGGATATGCAGTTGTACCCCAAATATCAAAACAAATATTCGTTCGAGGATGAAATTCTTGTTGAAAGATTTCTTTCCAATACCAGCCAAAAAATGGATAGAATATAAAGCGTTCGACACGAACACGTGCTGCAATAGCCGTACGTGGTAGATTAATACCACGAATTTTTCCTATAGGATAGTTATCTGTTGATAATGTACGAGAAAACAATCGAACAGGCGTGTAAATACCAGATAATTTCGTATCTGGTGCCTGTGAATAATCATAATAGTCAATATAAAATCGAGCGACATAACCGCCCTTATTTTTTACACGAATCCATGCATTAGCTAGAATTGAAACGAATGAAAAGAGAAAATCGATGAATTTTTTTGTTTATTTACTTGAATTACAAAGATATAAAATGAAGATAAATACTAATGGATATTTCATTTTTATTTATCTTTTGTGAGATATATTAATGAAAAGTCTGGAGGGTATATGTATGTCCTATTTATAAGGCTATTGATTACCTTGATATAGGATAAAGTGAATTAATTCTTTGTGATCTTACGACAAATGTCATTTTTTCCTGATTGTTAAGGATCTTTTTGATAACTCAGCTGAGGATTAAAATATTTGTTTGCAAAGTTCTTTATTAATTACTTAAATTAACAATGCCCTTGATACTAAAGGTCTTTGACGTATCCCATAAAACGTTCAATTTTATTCGTTTATAAACTAAATAAAAAATAATTGACAATAAATGAAATATGAACATCTAATCTGACAGATGAAATACAAGAAGAGAAAAAAAACGAGAATGTTCATTCAACAGTCATAGTTGTCAAACGTTGTTCAATATCCCTGAAATAGAAAAATATATCGTGTCTATGACATTTGCAGACAAGAAAATTTATTAAAATTCTTACCGAAATGTCATTAACAATTCGTCTCGTTTTTGCATCAACATATTTAATATCTCATCATTTGAATAATCAGTTTGATCATCGTCATTCTCATCTACAACGAATACAACACCCTCAATTTAGTTTTAATCTTTTTCTTTTCTTTTTTACTTTGAAATATTTGTTCTTGAGATTGATCATGATTTCGATTTTGATCATGGATCATAATTGATGTTACTTGTGTCAAAGTACTATCTTGAGATGATTGAACAATCGTAGAAGGATAGACATTGGATCGATGAGGATGCTCAGTAATTACAACTGGACGAAATGAATGACGATGATGATGGTGGTGGTGCCGTTTAACCGGCGATGGAGATGAAGATACTTGAGTTAGTTCAGATTTTGAACGTGGTGGAGGACGATGCCAAATGGAGGAATGATTGTCATCATCACGTGTTGGATGTTGATCAGTTTGACTGATATTGGTATTTGAAGATGATAAAAGATGATCTTCTTTGATTGGTGATGTTTGAATACAAGCATCCTTGAAATGTACAACATCAAAATGATTTCGATTCGAATGAGAAACTCATTACTTGTAATGTTTGTGTTGCAACTTCGGAATACTGTCGAGTAGGTACAGGTGTTGTACTAACAGGTTGTTTGGGTGGTTCTGGCTCGGTATCAGTTGCTGTTGAAGATTGTTGTCTTTCTCTTTTTGGTGACAATTGCTTAGCATTTGAAGGAGGAGGAGGAGGAGGAGGAGGAGGAGGTGGAACTATGGTGGGTATTTCAATAGGTATTGTTGGAAAAAGTGAACGTGCTGGTGAGATTTCTGTTCGATTGGCAATCTATTTAAAATATACAATAAATAATTCGTAGAAAATAACAAAAATTGAATTTTACTTTCGATGGAAATGTAATCGGTTCGCCGTTTTGTGCTTGTTCTAATCGTCTACGTAAACGCCATTGATACAAGATATCATCTTCTCCATTCTCATTCTTGAAATTGAATTTTCCATCTCGTTCATTTATTCGTGTGAAAATCGGTCGAGCAGCTCTTTCATTCGTAACAGGAGGTTGAAATGTACTTGTCGTCGTTGTTGTTGCTGTCATTGTTGTCGATGCAGTCGAACCAAGACCTGTACTTGACACTTGTCCAACGTCAGATGAATGTGCACTAAATGTTTGATTAAGTAATAAAGATGCACGTTTGTTCAATTCGTGATCAATATCTGTCGAAGGAAATATCTGCGTGAATAGAAATTTTGATTTTTCATTTCGAAGAAACAAAAAAAAACTACTTCAATAAATTCGGGAAGATTTGATTTACGTTCTTCGTCATCATCATCGTTTACAGTTTTTTCATAGGTACTTTTTAATTCATCTGAATTATGAAATGAGAGCAAATTTATAACGAGAAGAGAGAAAACAAGCGAATGTACCGTGTAACCACCAAAAATCTGAACCAATCGAGTCTCGTTCAGGCCGTGCCTGAGGTTCATCATATCGAAAACGATCGATTAATCTGAAATAGTTTTCATTTCAATTGAAGAAAACAAAACACTTTCGAATTATAAAACAGACTTTTTCAATGTTGGTTGTTCTTTCGTATTTTCAACGATTTTCTTCGGTGATGAATGAGATCTAGAAGAATTCATTTCGAGATTTTATTTGTCGAGTTGATTTTCCTACTGAGATGGAATCGTTGGTTGTTTCTTTGCATTTATACGAATATTTCCAGCTGAATTCTTCGGTGTTGGTGTTATATACCGACGAGTAGTTCGATTAGCAACTTGCATTTTGCTTCTCTCTATTTTTTAGAATGAAAAAAAAAACACCAACGGACAGTATTAAATAGCCATGATAGTTGGCCATTTCCTGTTTGTTGTTAAGCAACTTTGAATTTAAAAAAAAAACAAAATAATATTTTATCGAAAAGGTTAAAAAAATAATTTTCAATTTTGAACAAATTCATCGAAGAAAATTTCTTAAAAAAAAACTGTCAAATAACTGACAGATGTCAGGAGACTTGCCGCTGTCTGATTGGTTGTCGATGTTTACATTATTTTCAGAAAGTTTTTTCCTATTCGTTCGTTCGTTGACTCTGCCTGACTGACTCTTTTCTCTTCTTCTCTTTTTCACGTGCATCAGCATGACGAAACAGATTTATTATTATTTACATTCGTTTTTTTCCTTATCTTAACCAACACATAAAAATATATATATATATATATACCTCCAAGTATTCATTTGATTTGTTATCAACACGAGCAAATCTCTTATTATGAGCAGCAGCGTACAAAATCGTATTAAAGAAAAAGTCGATTATATTTACCAACGTCTACGTAGTCAATTAACAAGTTTAGAATTTTCGGATGCAGCACATCCGAATGTTTTCTACGTTTTGGGCGCGTCTGTAAGTTGTCTTTGATTTTATTTCGTGTGTCGAAATAAACATTTTGCTTTAGGGTGATTTAGCAAAAAAGAAAATCTATCCAACACTTTGGTTTGTGATAACGATCGATGTTTGAAAATGATAGTTTCTTTTTTGCTTCGAAATAGGTGGTTGTATCGTGACGGACTCTTACCAGAGAATATTCATTTTATTGGTTATGCTCGTAGTCAATTGACGATTGACAAAGTCTTTCAAAATGCTGAGAAATACATGAAAGTAATAAAAAAAAACGAATTCATTTTCTCGAATAATCAACGTTTTCGTTTAGATTCAAAATGATGAACGTGAACTTTTCGAAAAATTTACTCAGCTGAATTCATACGTTGCTGGTTCGTATGATAAACCCGAGGATTTTCAACGTTTACACGAAGAAACAATTAAAATCTCTCAACGAAAAGACGACTATCGATATTTTTACTTGGCATTGCCGCCCAGTGTCTACGACAGTGTTTCGGAAATGATCAGCAAACACTGTCGACCCGAAGCGTACGATCGTTTGTCTTTTGAATTGAGGATAATTTCTGTTTGTTCAATAGACCTGGTTGGTTACGTTTAATTGTCGAAAAGCCGTTTGGTAAAGATCTTGAAAGTTCGAATAAATTATCCGAGCATTTGAACAAATTCTATACGGAAGAAGAAATCTATCGTATCGATCATTATCTCGGCAAGGAAATGGTTCAGAATATTCTTGCTTTACGATTTTCTAATCGAATGTTTTCACGTGTGTGGAATCGTGATTCGATTGCAGCAGTAATTATTATTTTCAAAGAAGACATTGGCACCGAAGGACGTGGTGGTTATTTCGATGAATTCGGTATTATTCGGTAGATAGGAAATGTTTTTAATGATGAAATAATTGTTTGTTTTGTTTTTGTGAAGAGATGTGATTCAAAACCATTTGATACAGATTTTATCGATTGTTGCAATGGAAAAACCGCGATCAACTGTCGGCGAAGATATTCGAGATGAAAAAGTTCGAGTTCTACGTTCGGTTGCACCGATTAAATTAGAGGACGTTGTCATCGGACAATATGTCGGCGATAAGGACTCGCCGATTACTGAACGTCAACAAGGTTATCTTGACGATAAAGGCGTGCCCAAAGATTCAGTTACGCCAACATTTGCGCAAACAATTCTTTTTGTAAACAACGAACGTTGGGACGGCGTTCCATTTATCCTACGAGCAGGTTAGAATTTCGTTTTTTCAAAAGAAATTTACTCATGTTTTTTGTTGAAAAGGCAAAGCAATGAACGAGAAAAAGGCAGAAATTCGTATTCAATTCCGCGACGTGCCCGGTGGCATGTTCGAAGAAGAACTGACTGAAAATGGAGAAAAACAGAAATTAGCTCGCGATGAACTCGTCGTTCGTATTCAACCGAACGAAGCTATTTATCTTAAGATAAACACCAAACGACCCGGTGAAATGGGTTATAGTATCGAAGAAACTGAATTAGATTTAACCTACAATCAACGATATCAAGGCGTGAAATTGCCTGATGCTTACGAACGTTTGATTCTCGATGTTTTCATGGGTTCGAAGATAAATTTCGTACGATCGGACGAACTACAAGAAGCTTGGCGTATTGTCGATCCGATCCTGGCGCAAATTGACAATCGAAAATTATCGATTATTCCGTATAAATTCGGTGTTTACGGTCTACGTGAAGCATTTGCTCGAGCGGCTCATCATGGTTATGTCTATACTGGTACATATTCGTGGAAAGAGGACCGATCGGGATCATTAACAAATTCAGCCAAAGATAAAAACGATAGTGACAAACAATCCAAAGATAAAAAATGAACATTCCAAGCGAACCGTGACTTTAAAAAACAATGATCAATCTATTTCATAGTTTTTTTTTCATATTAGAACAAAAGATAAATATTCATTTGCTTTTTTTCGCGTTGATTTAGTTTCAGAAGATTTCCGAGATCATTTTTTCTTTTCTAGATTAAAAAAACACGCTAGATAATTATGAGTTTAACCGGTAATTATCATCTTCCTAAGACCAATGGAAACATAACACACGACGATCTACTTATGCCTGATTCTGCTTCACAACAACAGCAGCAGCAGCAGCAATCTCAATTGCAGAGACCATCACCGCCGTTTTATCTACTAAATCATTTTCCTCTCGAACAATCGCCAACGGGCAGTACAAATCTAATTGTCTATCGAGGTTTAAGTCGAGATTTCGACAAATATGTTAAACAACCAATATCCCCATCGTTAAGTGACTTCCTCTCCGACATACCTCTCGTTGAAACAGCTCAAACACACGCGAAATTCTTCGCCGCCGATGCCAACGGTGGCGTTGGCACATTACGTTCGTTATTTTCAAGTCAAATTATCTCCAAAGAAATCCTTCCATTGACTGAACAGCAATTAAGTGCATTTCGTTTACATCGTGAGCCGATGTTGCATGAAAGCTATCATATTTATACAAGTGCACACAAAGAATCTCGTTTAGCGACAGCAAACGAAACGATTCTACCTCCGCCAATGACGAATCCTGTTCCAGGACCTTCGCCACAAGTTCAACGTGTGATCAGCGAGCAAACAGCACGTGTATCGCCGGATGTTAAACGCAAGGCGCCGAATGACGGAGCGCCGATTACTCAACAGCCAACAACGACGACGCCAGTGACTGGAATGCTCAATCGAACCTCATCGGGAACGCCGACATTGGCGGCGAATTCGAGTTTATCGACGAGTGGCGGACATTTGAATGATGATCAGGATGAAATGAATCTTTCGAAGAGAAAAAATAAGAAAACGAAAAAAGAGAAAAAAGTTTAATTTGTTCTTGTTCTGTTAATTGTTAATATATATATATTTAAACGAATCTCGAATTTTTTCGTTCTAGATCTAATTTTAAAAAGCTTTTCTTTTCAATTGACTATCTTCAAACTATGGTGAGCAGAGATAATCTTCCAAAAATAGCTAATGCAGAACGCGAAGCTCAATACGGTTATGTATTCGGAGTTTCCGGTCCAGGTAAACAAACAGCTAAGTGTTATATCGAAGAAATTGTTTTTGTTTTCGTTGACCTATCAAGTCGTTACGGCTAATCATATGGCTGGTTCTGCAATCAACGAATTGGTAGGCTGATTTGAAGCGAAAGATTTCATGAATGATTCGTTTTTCTTAAAGGTTCGAGTTGGTCACGAAGAACTCGTCGGAGAAATCATTCGTTTAGAAAATGATTTAGCAACAATTCAGGTCTACGAAGAAACATGTATGTCGTCGCTAATTTCATTATTCAAATAAAATTCTTAGGATTTAAACTTTGATTTTAGCTGGTGTTACGGTCGGTGATCCAGTTCTACGAACAGGCAAACCATTATCAGTCGAACTTGGTCCTGGCATAATGACCAGTATTTTCGATGGTATTCAACGGCCATTAGAAGTTATCTATGATCGTACGAAAAGTATTTATATTCCGCGTGGTATCAACGTACCTGCATTGACTCGTTCGAAACCATGGACATTCACGCCAGATAAACGTATTCGAGTACGACGAAATAGTTGTTGTTTTGATTGGAAAACTAAATCGAATTGTACATAGGTTGGTAGTCATGTAACCGGTGGAGATATTTTTGGTACAGTACCGGAAAATAAAATGATTGAACATCGAATTATGCTTCATCCAAAAGCCAGAGGAACTGTTACATATATTGCTCCCGAAGGCAATTATACACTTGACGTAAGAAGAATGCCGATTAGTAGATATTTATTGATTTATTTGTAAAATATCTTAGGATGTTATTCTTGAAACGGAATTCGATGGAGAAAAATCTAAACATACGATGCTTCAAATTTGGCCTGTTCGACAAATGCGACCTGTCGTTGAGAAATTAGCTGCCAATCATCCATTGTTGACTGGTCAACGTGTTCTCGATTCATTATTTCCGTATGAATATCTATTAAATAAAATAATTGAATGTGTTTTTTGTTTTATGAATCGTTCGTAGATGTGTACAAGGTGGTACAACAGCCATTCCAGGTGCTTTCGGCTGTGGCAAAACTGTCATTTCTCAATCACTTTCGAAATTTTCAAACAGTAACGCAATTGTCTATGTTGGTTGTGGCGAACGAGGAAACGAGATGGCTGAAGTATTACGTGATTTTCCTCAAGTAAAGCAAAAATGAAATCCGTTCTTGGACTTTTTTTGTTTAAAAACCAAATATTTCAGTTAAAAATGGAAGTCGATGGAAAAGAAGTTTCGATTATGGAACGAACAACTCTCGTTGCCAATACATCTAACATGCCTGTCGCAGCTCGAGAAGCTTCGATTTATACCGGTAAATTACTTAACATAAGAGATGTTCAATCGTTGAGTTATTTCATTGTTTGAAAAGGTATTACGCTCTCGGAATATTTTCGTGATATGGGTTACAATGTTGCGATGATGGCTGATTCAACATCACGATGGGCTGAAGCTTTACGTGAAATTTCTGGTCGTTTAGCTGAAATGCCTGCTGGTTCGATACCAAAACTTTGTTTTCTTGACAAATTCTCAATTGATTTTGCTTTTATTTTGTAGATTCGGGTTATCCGGCTTATTTAGGTACTCGTTTAGCTTCATTTTACGAACGTGCCGGTCGTGTCAAATGCTTGGGCAATCCAGAACGTGAAGGTTCTGTTAGTATTGTCGGAGCGTAAGTTAAAAATTCATTCAAGAAAAGAAAAAAATAACGAAGCAAAATATATGTTGAAGTGTTTCTCCACCGGGTGGTGATTTTGCTGATCCAGTTACAGCTGCAACATTAAGTATCGTTCAAGTCTTTTGGGGTCTCGATAAAAAACTTGCACAACGTAAACATTTCCCATCGGTTAATTGGCTTATTTCATATAGTAAATATACACGTGTACTCGATGATTATTATGAGAAAAACTTTCCTGATTTTGTTCCATTACGTGCTAAAGTATGATTTTAAACAAAACGAACAATTCGAATAAAATTTTGTGTAAATTTAGTGCAAAGAGATCTTACAAGAAGAAGAAGATCTTTCTGATATCGTACAACTCGTTGGTAAAGCTTCATTAGCTGAAACTGATAAGATTACACTTGAAGTAGCACGAATGATTAAAGATGATTTTCTTCAACAAAACGGTTACTCATCTTATGATAAGTAAGATAAGATCAATAGTTTAGGAATTTATTGATATTTATTTTGCGTGTTTTAGATATTGCCCATTCTATAAATGTGTAGCCATGCTTCGTAATATGATTGCATTCTATGATTTAGCTCGACATGCTGTCGAAACAACAGCTCAGTCGGAAAAGAAAATCACGTGGAATGATATTCGAACTAATTTAGGCGATATTCTTCATCAATTGAGCAGCATGAAATTCAAGGTAAAACGGTTTTGTATTCGTTTGATCGATGTTTGCAACGATTGACTTGTTTAGGATCCAACAAAAGATTCCGAAGATAAAATCAAACGTGATCTTGAAGAACTCAACGAACGTATGCAAACAGCGTTTCGTGATCTCGAAGAAAACTAAATCTCATATCCTTAGTCTCATTTTTATGTTGTTACATTCCGTCAATCATTTCGTTTATTCATAATTCTAACCATTTAGTACCGAGTTCTATATATTTTTTTTCTCATTTTCTTTTCTCTCATTTAAAAACAAAACAAAACACAGTTATTGTGATTCATGTATGTCATATTTATTCTCATTTATATCGGTTTTATGTCGTCATTTTGTGCAATAGTCATTGTCTTTCCTTTAACGTAATCGTACACCGAACAAAAAGAAAACTTTCATCATTTGTATGCAAGATTGTCTTACGAAAAACCAAATATATAATAGATCTTTCTTCTAATTTTACATTCAACATAAATATATATATATATGATGATGACCAATTTTAATTATCTTTATTTTTAATTTTAAGATTATGAGTCAATTAGTTGAACGTAAAGGTTTTAAAATTGAAGCAATTTCTTCGAAGAAGAAGAAAAATAAAGAGAAGAAAACTAAATCAAATGTTGTTCAACATGTACATATTATTGATGATGATGCACCTATTCCATGGAATGAGCCAACAACTACAACTACAACGAAACAGAAATCGAATGCTTTAGCACAACGTTTATCAGAGCAAATAGGGAATGATGAATTCATTTCGGCGGAAGATGCACCGGTGATTGTTGGTAAGAATATTTTATAGAAATTCTTCGACGAATTTTATTTGATGAATTTAGGTATTGTTGATGAGCGGCCAGTTGATGTGCGTGAGAAAGAACGTTTAGAAAATGCTAAACGATGGCGTGTAGCGGCATTTGAAGAAGTTCCTGAGCCTGGTAGCATAGGACCAAAGCCAAAACCTTCGAAATCTTCAGATAAAAAGCAAAGTGTTTCTGATGATAGTGATCCAGATCTTGATAGACGTCAAACAAAGAAAACTAGTGATCCTAATTTATCACCACCACGTCGAAAAACTCAAGTAGTCGATGATGATCCTTCTCCTCCAAGAAGAAGACGACAACCTTCAGATGACGATTCAAGTCCACCTCGTCGAAAGAAAGACAATGACTCTTCTCCTCCAAGAAGAAGACGACAACCTTCAGATGATGATCCAAGTCCACCTCGTCGAAAGAAAGACAATGACTCTTCTCCTCCAAGAAGAAGACGACAACCTTCAGATGACGATTCAAGTCCACCTCGTCGAAAAAGAGACAATGATCCTTCTCCTCCAAGACGAAAACGTGATGATCGATCGCCTCCACGAAGAAGACAACATTCAGATGACGATCCCAGCCCACCAAGACGAAAACGTGAACATCATTCGTCACATAATCGAAAACACAAACACGGAGATGAGTCTAGTTCTTCGAAACATCGAGATTCTTCTCGTCGACATGATGATAAACGTAACCGAAAAAGATCGTCGTCGTCGTCTTCTTCGTCATCGTCTCCCTCTCCGTCTCGCCATCGTAAAGTGAAAGAAGAACCATCATCTACTCGTCGTCCTCCAAAAGAAGAATCACCTCCTCAACCACCACCACAACCTGTTCAACCAGCTAAATCTGAACGACGACGTCTCGCTGAACATAAAGAACAAGTTGCTGAACGATACGCTCAATGGGGTCGTGGTCTAGCACAAGTTCGTCAGCAAGAAGAAACAGTAAAAGATTACATAGAACAAGCTGATAAACCATTAGCGCGTTACCAAGATGATAAAGATCTTGATGCAATGCTTAAACAACAAGAACGAGAAGGTAAATCATACAACTAGCTAAAGAATAATTTCCGTTTCTTATATTAATAGACGATCCAATGCTTAAATATCTTACGAAAAAACCATCAAATACTGGTGATCGATCAGCAGGTGGTGGTGCTACTACTAATGCTCCAGTAAAACCTCGTTACAAGGGACCCGAACCACAACGAAATAGGTTTGATTTTCTTTTTACTTACCATGTCTTTTGAATTCATTGCAAATATTCGATATTTAGATTTGGCATATGGCCTGGTTATCGATGGGATGGCGTCGATCGATCGAATGGCTACGAAAAGAAATTATTCGAAACAATTGCCAATCGTCATGCTCGAGCTCAAGAAGCTTATCTTTGGAGTGTTGAAGACATGTAGATTAACTTGTACAATTATTTTTCATTTTGAAATCTAATTCTGAAAACATTCACATGGTTTTGTTCACGCAGATCTGCATATTCGCTTTACAAACATTCTTTTCCTGTTGTTTTTTTTCTAACAGATCGTTGTTAAAATCTTGTTGAAAAAGAAAAGATTCGTTTGATTTCTATGCATAGCTTTTTGTTCCTTCATCTTGAATTCATGCTAAATAGAATTCGATTTATTCAAATATCGATTAATTGATGCATAGATAGTTTGCCATTGAAAGCTATTCTCAACAAGCAATTTACGATCGATTATGTTAATAAGATAATAAATAGTAATTCAATACAACATAGTTTCATAATCGAAAATGCTATGTGGTTAAAAAAGTGTTCGATGAAAATATAAACTACAGATTGGAATCTCGTTTGATTTGTTTGCTATTTAAACAAGTTTCAACTATAAATTCTTTTCTTCTTTTTTTTTTATTGAATAACCTCACCGAAAATCAGTATTTCATATGAGTGTCTGATTTTATAAGCAAACAAAAGTCAATTTACTGTATTTGGCATTGAAGAAACTATAAAAAGAAAAAAAGAATGAATAAGAAAATACGTTTAATATTCTTTTTTTTTCGTTACTACTATAAATATGCATATATTCATACTATTTTATTAACGGACATAAAAAAAAGGAGACGGCTCGATCTGTTACCAAGCAAGATGCTCCTATTTTCAATTTGTTTTATTCTTTTTTTCAATAAATTCATTCAAACATTACCAGTCGTTGATAATCAAAATGAAGGTAATCCTTTTCGAGTAATTATTCTTTTTGATTGATTTATCATTGAAGATATCACAGCGAGTTTAGCTCGTCTTCATAATGAAGTCAATCGAATTCGTCAACATCTCAATCCGATACCGGATTTAATTACATTTGCGTCCAATGATATTGCTCCTCGACTTAAACGTTACATTCAAACGAAACAAACTAATGAAAATGAACAATATTTCTATGGAAATTTTCGAAGTGATTCTACTGAAGACGAGCTACAAACGAAATATATCAATTTATATATCGATACTGAACGAGATTTCAATGAAAATTACAAAGATTTAGATGAAGATCAAGATTATCTTGATACAAAAATTGTCTATTTGAATATTGATTCATCACCGAATGATAAATTCTATCCATCGTTTCCTCATTATCGACGGCGTCGTCGACAAATCGAATGAAACAAAAAATCTGCTCGAGCTTATCCATATGAATAACAATATTGAAATCGAAAATACATTTATATTTGTCTTTGAATAAAATAATATTTAGATATGCTTTTCTATTTTTAAAATGTTTCAACCTGGATTATAACTTGTCAATTAATTGTCACAGGCGTATTTTGTTTTTTCTTGTCTCAATATTCAATTTCTATCATAATTGACTTTCTACAATGTCTTCATCATTGCGTCTCACGGCATGACACATACATTGAACAGTTAGAAATTCTTCTTTCTTGTCATTTTCTAACGTCATATTGTCAAAAATGTTCAAGTGACTCGTGAAGAAATTGAAAAAAAAATCATACGAAGAAGATGTTCATCATGCTCATCAGGTAAAGAGCCTGTATATGACAACTATTCTTAAACATCATTTTCTCTTCGCGTTCTCACTTAATGACAATCAATTCAAGCTCGGTTACTCTTCTTGTTTCACACATTTTTAATTCTCACTTCAAATAACAAAGCATCGACACCACTAGTAACCAATCTGTGTCTTGTTATTTCATTTCCGTTCAACATTTGAATATGCCGATTTCCGTTGCTACCATTGATTGTTAAAAGAAGGCGGCGAAATAAATAGCGCTTAGTACCTGTGACTTATCGACATTTTCAATCATGAATTCAATGTAATCAAGCATATACAGTTCAAGCACCTCTCTCTCTCACATCAAATGCAAGATCAAGGGAATGAACAGAAAAAATAGAATAGGCAGTGGGAAAAATAGAGAAGACGTTTTTGTTTTCCTCGAAAATGAATCGATATTTATGTTCGATGCAAAGATGTATACATAAGATGTTTTTTTCTCGTTTCTTTTTTTAAATAAATATTGGTAATCTGAACTCTTCCGTAATCGATTACCGGAACAAATTTGATCGACAAAATCAATTGAATTGAATTGAAGCGATACTAAAGATATATGAGATCATAATATGAAGAAAAATCACGAATAAGAGAGCGAGAGAGAAAGAGAGAAAATGAAAGTACATGTCGCAATTTGATCCTTCATTATTATTTTGTACAGCTATTTTATTTTAGCAAGAAAAAGTCTATTTGCCTCTTAGCAAGTTTTCTTTCTTTATGTCAATCACTCAAAGCATCGAAAGTGCTCTTCTACGCTCCGATTGGCAGTATGAAATAATGAAGAGAAAGGGAGACACAAAAGTAGGCGAGAATCTCTCTTCATGATTTTAATACTCTTTTACTTGATAATTGAATGATTAAGAAAGAAAAAAAAAGCGAAAGAAACTTAAAAGAAATCTCATTGCCATTTTATGATTAACACAAAGTAGAAATTGTTATTGTTTCGTTTGAGTGTTGTTGTTATCACCGATTAGGTTACTCACCATACAAATAATGACGCCCATTAAAAGGCATGATTCGAAATGAGCGAATCAGAAATGTATTTCGCTCTTTTTTTCTTGTCTCTCTTAATGTAACAATTATATTCGTTCTATTTGTTTCGTAATTTTTACTTTGTTTTCTTTTTTCTCCTTTCTTTTTGTTACCACTTAAACTATTTCAACATGTTGATGATACATTTTTCATCCTTTCTCTCTTTTTCTTTTTTGTTGTACACGGATCAGTTTAGTTTCATTTATCGTTGCTGGTTTATTGAGTGTCTGACTTGTTGAGCGCACATAAATACACATATATAGTGAATTGACAAATGAAGAAAAGAAAAACGAACGAGAAGAGGAGAAGAAGAAGAAGAGGAAAAAACGACAGAACTGAATTTTAACCTGCGAGCATTATGAATGGTGGATACTTGTCATCATTTATTTTTTTCTTTCTCTCTCTCTCGACAATGATTGGACACTAATGGAAGCAAAATGGAAGTTGATCCGACTCGGCATTCTCTCAGCTAATCGACAAAATGAGAATTTTGATTGCTTACCTGTCATAGACACATACATACACATTTAGAAGAAGGAGAAGAAGAAGAAAAGATGATGATGATTGACGCTGCATGTCGCCAATCTTCTTACTTATTACCTTTATTAACCAATACGACTAATATAACGAATAATAAAATGAAACGAAATGCAACAACCAATGATCATGATGATGAATTACTATCAACATCATTAACTGGTATGAAAACAAATCAACAAGACAAAAAATTCTTATCACCAAGAAAAAAACTTAAATTTGGTGTTGATGCTATTCTTGGAACGAATAATTCCGATGATGATTGTTCATTTAATGCTCATGCCAATGATTCCGATGACGATCTCAAACATAAAGGTATGTAGTTTATCTTCTATTTAATTATTCGAACAAAACATAACAGAAAATATGTTGTACAAAAAAGAAACAACGTCATTCTAATGCTTTTATGGCGACATTCTATAAATAGAAATACATTTAGAATTTCGTTCGTCGTTGTAAATAAAAACTAGTAGATTATGTTTTTGAAACGAGATGAAATTACCAATACGAATTCGACATTGAAACGAATTTTATTTTCTCATTTAGTTCGTGTTCCTGCTGATTCGCCTCTATCATCAAGTTCGTCTGCTTCATCAAGTGAACCATCTATTGCTAAATCAACTGATTTCAAACCTCCTTTTCCCGTTTCAATCAATAATGGTTCACCACCATCAACATTCTCAGGACATCCTCTCTATGGATCAGCAGCCTATTCACCATTTAACTGTTTATCATCGAATAACAACAACAGTAATAATAACGGTATCAATAGTTCATTACGAGAACATAATAATGATCAACAACAACAACAACAACAACAACAAATTCTTCTACATGATCGACTTCTACAAATTGCTGCTGCCAGTCGACAACAACAGCAACAACTATCATTTGATGGACATGGTGGACCACCAAATGGCTTATGGCGTCCCAATCTTCGATCATTTCTCGGTAGGTTATTATTAAAAGTTTTTCTTTATTGTATATTAATATTTGTAAAATACATTGAAATTCGATCTGCTAAATAGTCGTCACCCACCTAGTCACAAGTAATTATAATCGCTTCATATTGATCGATCTCACTTTTCTATTTTCTCATTTCTTTTTTTTATTCTTCAATTAAAAGTCAAAATGTGCATAAACACACACACACTGAGAAGCACACATACGAGTATAATTGAATCCCGTTCGTATACGTCTAAACTCGAAAGAACATGTTCTTTTGCTCATTTTCTTCTTTTCTCTCTCTTGTTTCATCATCGAAGTACTTGCTTGTATGTACGTCTCAATTACTCGACGACATAGACAAACATATACAACATATTTGAAATCAATGAAGATGTCGATGATGATGATGATGATGATGAGAACAACTACCAATCAGCGTTTTTATTTGTCAACTACCTATCATATTTCGCATGAGAATTTCGAGTATGTGCATTTAATAAGTTGGTTAAACGCAGGTGGATCTAAGAAGAAAGAAGATGCAAGTTCTTGCCAAGAGGCAATTCGATCTCTCATTCACTTCCTTTCGGCTAGCTTGTTTTGATTTCTCCACTTTAGGCTTATTTCTATTGTATGAGTTTATGTCTCGATCTCTAATCACATTATTTCGTTCTCTCTCTTATCGACTACTTTCGTTTTTGTTTTTCAATTCAATTAAATCTATGCTACCTTTTATGAAAACAATAGAGAATTGAATGAATGCATTGGTTTTAATTGTGTTTATTCTGATGATTATTTGTTCAGTTTATTTTCGTTATTGTTTTCATCTTCGCTTTTTTTTTCTCATAGGTAATCAACCAGCCAGTTATTTTCCTGCTAATGGTACGCCATCAATTAATTCATCAACACCATCATTATTGAATGGTTCAATACCGCCCAATGGACTTTATATTCCTCCGCCGCCAGGAAATATTTTTTGGCCATTAGGTCTTCGAAGTAAACCACGTCGTGGAATGTTACGACGTGCTGTCTTTTCGGATCAACAACGTAAAGGTCTCGAAGTTGCATTTCTCAAACAAAAATACATCAGTAAACCTGAAAGAAAAAAACTAGCTCAACGTCTTGGATTGAAAGATTCACAAGTAAACAAATGCCTTTTTTTTACAAAAAATAATGTTTATTTCTTGTCTTTTTTATTTAATCTTTGCTCTTTCAAGGTTAAAATATGGTAGGTTTTTATTTTGAGCAAAATGACAAGTTCAATCTTTTGTTGATTTCAGGTTTCAAAATCGTCGTATGAAATGGCGAAATACAAAAGAACGTGAGCTGTTAACGTCCAATTCATCGAATACAAATAACAATTCAAATAATAATAATTTTACTGATGGAACAGAATCAACATCATCAACAAAGAATTCTACTAGCAATGATAAAAATGATTTGTCGATTCTATCGAATGATTCATGCGATTGTCAACAACAAAAAGAAGTGTCAACAACATTTCGATCTTCGTTAATGATTAATAATAATAACAATGGTCATAATGAAGAGGAGAATGACGATGATGATGACGAAACCGATAGTTCGGATATTGATGTTAATAATGATTCGAGAGATGAGTAAAAAAATAAATATCTTCATTTCGTCTTTGCTTTTTCTCTCTCTTTCTGTTTTTTTATTGTTTTCCTTTCGTTCGTTTTTTTTATATAATGAACATCGGTGATCAAAAAATGAAGATGAAATGTATTGTAACTAGTTCGATGTGTTCATTTTTCTTTCTTTCTTTCTTTTTTCGTACTCGTGGGTATCTTTTTTTGTTTCGTTTGTTTTCCTTATTCATATTTCATTTTTTTTGTCACTTGCGTTTTTTCCTTGTTTTTCCCCCAAGTATTTCATTGGCTTTTTGAGAGATTGTGAATATTTTTCTTTTGTCTTCATTCACAATAATATATATGTATAAATATATCAATTGATTTCTGTTGTTTGGGATCGATTATTCATCTTAAATCAAAATATAACTCGAAAATGTTGAGGAAAAAACTTCATGTTTAGTACAAAAAATTTCCATATTCGTGGGAACTAATATGATCGTTTTCTATGACAAATAACCAATTTTTACGAATTCCACTGACACCATCGAAAGGCTCTTTTATTGACATTTGTTGCTCGTTCGGTAACTGGACATCAATTTTATGAATTGGTGAGACGAACGTGGCACTACCATCAGTTATAGTTCTTTCTTCTACCTGATATTCTTGACCTGGAGCAAGATCGATGTTGTGACGAAAATGATGTCCTTTTCTCGGACCGACAATATCTGCTACACATGTCACACGAACCTGTACCGCATGTGTGGTTGCGTTTCGAATCAAACAGCTTTTGATATAATTTGGAGTTGGGACCATAATCGTTGAGAATGTAAGAACGTCTATAATAATACCTGAGTGTCTGTGAGTTCGAAAAATTATTTAAGAAATATTCATCAGTCTTTTTTGTTAACGGACAATAAATATACTCACGATGAAAATTATTGCTTGAATGCACTGTATTTATATTGGTTTCTTTTTTTCAAATAGTGTATCTACCTTCGAAAATGATAAGTGATCGTATGACTAATAGTTTGGTGACCTGATGACTCATCTTTTGATTTTTGCTACTACCTAGGTCGTTGAATCCAATAATCGGATCCGACCAGATCCGATGGGAAACGATCGGATCTGGTCGGATCCGATTATTGGATTCAACGACCTGGGCCATGTTTTTCACCTAAAACATCGGTATGGATTGCCAACTTTCTAAAACAGTACATGTTCGATCGATATTTGATGTCGAGAATGCTGTTGATTATCGTTTTTTTTTTGTAAAGATATCATTTTATCCGGTTTTAAATAATTCATCTACTCTCAGTAATTGAGTAAAGTATAGGCAAGTAATGACGCCACGTACGTATAGAAACTACCCTTCGTCCTTCAGTCTTGTTGATATAATCAATTCCACCATGAAATCAGCCTCGTACACTCAATATGCGAGCAACTTATCGAGACAAAGTTGTTTTTGTGCTGTTGTGTGTCCTTCATTGTTTTGTTGCTGACAACTAGTGTCCTCTTTCTGGTACATCTTTCTAACCGAGAGGAGCATGCAGCTATCGTATAATGGCAACCTGACCTATGTCTGAATTCTATAAGGGAAATTTCTCTGTTTCTGTCGTATTTTGCTTTGCTCTTCAGATTAGACGTGTACATATACATAGCTGATTAAATTGAATTGATGCAAGAAAAAGAGAGCGATTTTCATTTTCGTATTCTCGATCGGCAGACGCGAAAGAGTAAACTGAATTCACAAATCGAATTTGCGTCTAAACCTAATCAGTTTTGAGCATTTCGTTATTTCAAGATCGTGGAATGCAAATTCGTTTCATGTTAATCACACAATCTAGGTCGCTCAACTCGGATGAGACAAATCAGACATTCCTGTGTGTCAAAGATAAAGGCAAAAAAAATAAAGAATACGTTGGGACTTGGTCCAGAATCCTAACATTTTTCCTCATTTCATGACAAAGAAGACGAAACGAAAACTGTTGAAGAGAACTACGTCTCATCATTGTTAAATAATCGGAATTTCGTGTCATATTTCATCAATGATGATTTTAGAACAGCTGAATTTCACTATTTTCTATTCCATTTTTCTTTTTTTGTAGATTCACGTATTCTTTGCATTCATTATTCTATGGCTTGCCGTAAAAGAACAATTTCTGACGAATTTGGTGAGTAGAAATTCTTTCTTTTTTCTAATAGCATAAATGTGATGTTTGAAATCAAGTTGATAAAAGAAATAGTGACTTCTTGTTTAATGATGGGCATTTCTGATTGCACTCAGTCTCTTTTCGATTTGTTTCGTAGTGTACATGCTTGTATTATTTCTACTCACGAAGAAGTGTTTCCTTTTACTTGTAGAAGTATCCTTAAATGAGGATATAAAATTATTGAGCGTCGGGAACAGCCAGGATGATTAGGACACTAAAAGCAAATGATTATCTACAGGTAACGCTCGTCCAAACACCCGCCGAGTCGTTTTTCGCAGAAATTTCCTCTTTAACATATCGGAAAAAACAACTTATCTAGGCAACTGCAAACAGTGACATAAACATTGATTCATTTTCCACCAAATCGATGAGAAAAAGGTCAAAAAGTGATTATCGATAGAGATAAATCTTGAGTTCGTCTTCTTCACGTGGAATGGTCTTCGATTGATCTATTGATTTCAGTGAATCAGAGTAGTTATAACTATTCCAGATAACTGTGTACGGTCTTTCTCTCTTTGAAACTAAGAAGTGAAATTATTGAATGAATGGTGACTGATGAAAAGTTTGTTTTAGATCAAGTTCGCCAAGAAGAATCACCTGCAACAACAACAACAACAACAACTGACTTCGCCAGAAACACCACTGCAGTAAGAGCAATTTGACTCATAGGATGAAACAAAAGCAGTCCGTCTATTAATCATTGTTTTTTTGATTCTTTAGGAGAAATCGTTCATTTTCAAATACGTTGATCGAGGAAGAATCAATCCACTTCTATTAGAATCAACATCGTTTATCAAAGCTATCCATTTAGTTGAAGGTTTAATCGACAACCCGAACTTAAATGTGTACTTCTCGCACGTCGCAATTCCAGAACTAAGAACTGTAAATATCTTCGATAGACAAAAGTCGTTGACTTATTCCGATGAAATTCGAACGTTTTTACGTGAATTAATACACAATCTTCGATTCGACACCGAATATTTCCCACACGCTTACAGTCATTTCATCGGTGATGTTTCACCTGGTTCAACATCGAAAGATGACTGTATCCAATACGACACAGCGACGATGAATGGTGTTATTAGTTTAGAAAAATCGAAGAGAACCACCGCAAAAACGCTGGCAGAACAAGTGTTTTTCATCTTTGTAAAAACACTACACGAACTGGCCCATGCATCGATATTCTGCAGTGGAAGACAAATAGGTACATATGCTAAACGTCGAAAGGGAAAAACGTCAAAATAATATAGAATCGGTTCGAATTTGATTATAGTAAAAAAAAGAAAGGAAAATGCATTGGTGACGGGATGAGAGTATGAGGATGTGGGTGATGATCTAATAATGACATCTGGATGCTTTCGATATTTTCTTCTTTCGACGTTTTTCCTTTTGACTTGTAGCAAGCCGACGATTCAAGTCAGATCTTCAGCCAAACAGACGCCACGAATATTTCACTACTCCTGCCACGCATGCTTTGTCTGGTGAAGCGGGAAATGCAATTGAAAGGTAGAAAGCTTTTGCTTTTCAATACAAATATTGCACTACATTCTTGAATTCTACTTCTCATTTTAGATTCTTGTTTGGTTCGGTGATTGAGACAGTGGGAAAGTCGGTGGGCAATCGATATATCATCAGAGATGTCTTATTACAGGAACGAAAGCCAAGTGGTATTATTCATCCCTCAGGTTTGGCATCGTTCATTCAACTGGATATGGAGAACTTAAAGGAGATGCCGGAATTCTTTTGCGATCCGCTAACGAACAAAAAATTAAAATTGATCAAATCAAGTCCAAAACGGTTCAAGGCTGGAATGAATAATAATTTGTTTGATGAAGATGACGATACTGAAGACGAAGATGAAAGCGATGACGACGATAATGAACCCTGGTTGAAATCGATCGCTTAGCTTCATTTACTTTTCTCGTTATTGCACAAATGATATATATATAGTTACTGCCTTACTGTATTCATTTCTTGCACAATTACCCTTGTTACAAATGCTAACTCCAGCCAATGACCGATCCGATCGTTCTCTCTCTCTGACCTTCGAATTGCACAGCGATCGTCATCAATCCAAACACTATCAATTATTCCCGAGTATCAGGATTTCGACAATCGTTTCTGAATGATCATATATTGGTTTATTTAGTTCATCTGAGCCAATTGATTCCAGATTATCGTCCAACGATCAGTGATAGTCCGTCAGTTTTCTCCCGGAGATCTCTTTTCATGGATTGATGTCCGAAATCGATCGCTGCACATGGGTGAAATAGCGAAACAAACTTCTGGACAATCAAATATTGAAGTAGGGAAAAGGAGAGACAATTGAAATGGAATAGTTGCATAGTCGAAATGTTCTTCTAGATCGAATTTGACATTGGATAAGAGAGAATGTCGAATGGCACCCTCCAGTGACCTCATTCACTGACACAATATTGGATAGTGGTGGTGATGGTGCGAATGTCTTTCCATTTGGTGGAACAGAATCGTCTAGAATTGTTGCTGTGAACAATGGTTTATTGTCATCAAAAATCGATTGTTCACATGGTCCATCCATTCAAGCAGCACGTGACATCGTTCTTCTGTGAACATATTCGTCAGATTACTTGGAGTGAGATTTTTCCTTGACTTATTAATAAACGAAAACGTTTACGTATCTTAGAAAATCAAAACGACCCGTGGAAGTTTTCGATCGGAAGTAACAGCAAGTCAAATCGATTGAACATGCTCTGAATCTCATTCAACGTAACGTTCACCGACGAGAGACGATTTTCTTATTTTTCGTTCGTTTATTTGTTAGATGATAGGAGTATTTGAACTCTTCCCGATCTCAAGCTGTTCTGGAAATCATTCGAAAAACGTCGTCGCTCGTCGTCTAGTCAAAGAAGTGGGGGACTAGGAAAAGACATGTTTGGTGATGATTGTGCTCAACGGATGGAAGGATCAGAAGTCAACAAATCTCTCTGAGCATTAGAAGAATGTATTCGTGCATTGGATCGTCGTTTACTCATTGGTGACAGATCGAAAGTTTGGACGATTGCCATGGTTTCGTGATCGCCAACGCATTCCAATGTGCTGATCGAATAATGGGAGAATGAAGAACGGGAAGTGACGAAATCAAAACAGAACAGGTCAGTCGAGATTAGATTGAATTCTCATTACAAATCTTGTTCTTTCATTTTGAAATGAGCTTAGATTTCTGTGCTGCTACTGCTGACAATGATGAACAAGGCGGAGCTCTAACTTCTTACGCAGCACAATTTGTACGTTTGGAAGAATGTGAGGAAGCGCTGTTCGATAATTGGCGAAAGATTCAAATAAAAAGAAGCAACCTTACAGCAACAATCGAGAATCATTGTGAAACAAGTACAAGAGACAGTTGATTGTGATCACGCAAAACTTGTTCACTATGTGAGACTTAGTTTGCTTTGGCGTCAGCAATTATTAGATCAGTTTCAAACTTTCTCTTGTCTCTCTTTTTTTCATCTTGTGATTTCCACTGTGTGTTTTTTCCTCTTGTATGCATGATGACATGTTTGAAAAATGTCACTGAGTGAAGAATAAAAGATCGTGATTGAATATAAGTTTCAGTATTTTTATTAATTAACTGAATTCTCTCGAGTAGTCGAAAGTTTTTAATGAATATTTAGCGAAGATATTGTGGAAGAAAACGTCTCCGCACTGCAATCGAGATGCAAATCGGTTCGTTTTCGTAGATATTAACCGATCCGAACTGACTCCCATCCTCGATGCATCCGTTTATATTTTAATGATAACTAGATGAAAAGGAACGTTCTGTTCTTGGACCAAGGAAAAGTCAGAAAGGTTGTTTCCAATAGGACGTAGAAGTGCTGAAAAGAGAAACAGATACTATCAAGAAAACCTGTGTTAATTGACCCGATGAATTCAGCTGCAGAACAGCGGAGATTTGGTTTGTATGTTGCAGTGCGATTGCTTCCAATGCAATGTTGTGATTCTCCCTTACACTCGAGTTTTCTATGAGTAATTCGAGTTACAAGGCACTTCAATGATGAAAAGATGAAGCCGATCTCAAGAAAAATTCATTCAGTCATATCGAAACTCTACGTAGGATCGCGAATATTTATTTCTTTATCAGAAACGATTTGGTTCGACTGACAGTTATTCATACAAAGAATTCGTCGTGGAAAAGCACGGATTGAATGAAGTCAATCGGGAACTAAACTTGAGTATCCAGTCAAATAATGTGCAAGCCAACAGGAGCCAATTCTAGGTCGAGAAGACTTTCAAACAATCGAAATCGAATTCATTCACGTCGTTGGGTTGTTTCGCTTGCTTATGTTCAAAGAGAACGTCAAAGCATTTATTTTCATTGATCAAGTATGGTGAAAAACTTGATTTCGAAAACAAGGAACTTGTTTGATTTATTTATTCGATGTAACGAGAAAAACGGATACTTCTATAACAACGAAATCTTCTCCAGACTTACGTACTCAAATAATAGGAATCAGGGGTCGATTCAAGTAAGTAACGTATTCTCTTGATGAACTCGTCGTGTTTTTTACTGACAACATCGGTGTGTGTTTTCAACTTTGTAAAACGATATCGATAAGGATGCATCTCAAGGCCTTTCTCGTATTTGTAGAGAGCACTTTGTTCGGTATCGTGAATAATCACAATATCACTATGTTCAGCATACAATACCAAATTAAATTGACGACGTGGACCTGGTCGATGATCGATAGAGACAATATTCCACTTTTCCAAATTCGCTAAATTCGAAATTGACCATTCAACACCAGTTTCAGTCTTCACTTCCACATATTTCATTCGATGAAAACTCTGATTACCAAACCGTAATTGAAAATAATCGATCCATTGACGATCCGAATCGGCAGAGACCAGAGAGCGATTCTGTTCGAGAGCTAGACGATGCAACAATGGACTACTTGTCGGACCCATACCTAATTCAAGTACGGGACCTTTATTCGAAACAAATAGAGCAGCAAGAAGAACGATGGCATGTGAACCATAATGTTGATCAAGAGGAAATTTCAAATGTTTTATCAACGCTCGATGCCAAGAATAATGTGGATCTTCCTTTTTGATCGAGATATAATTTTTTCCGAGTTTAAATAGTTGATTTGATTTGGATAGTTGAGTCATGTAGACGAATATTGAGATTACACATACACATGGAAGAATACTGAGTAGAAAGAAAAAATACGATTTCATCTTTGCCTTTTCTCAAATCGTCTGCACTTTGCAGAATTACTTGAAGAAACATTTCGTTTTTGTTTGTTTTCATTCTTCATTTTTCTCATGCAAAGGAAAAGAAAACAGAACGAAGGATTTTCTTTCCTATGTGCTTTAATCATCATCTTGAATATCAACGAAAATCAACATTGTCCAGATCTTTGTCTGCAGATGTCGACAACAGGATCATTTCACTTCACTGTTGTTCTCCTTCACATGGATGATAACAATGCGAACACTACTCAACTTAGTTATTTATTTGTTCATCCTCTTTTCAATGTAAATAAGATTGAATTGATCTAGACTGTTTGAAACATTGTTTCATCTTCAGGCGCTATTGTGTTGAAAGTCAAGAAGATCGGAATCGAGAGGACAACTCTCGACCAAAAGGTGTTCATGGAGTATAAGGAGGGTCGTATGAAAATTTGCTTTATTTGTATGAAACAAATACTACTAACGGACATTTTTTATTAGCGAAAACCTAAGCCATGCCGAATCCTTGTTCGATATTGTTGAACTGATTTTTGAAATTCTTTTTTGTAAAATTTCGATGGTAAAATAAATATGACAAATGTTAACATCGATGGAATAAATGTTGCCAAATAAATACACAAATATAACCAAGCATCACCTTCTGATTCCATGCATTTTAATAGATATGTTAAAATCAATCTTGGCAATGCGAGAACAACGAGAATAATTGGTGCAGTCAAAAGATGTTTGTGTTCTTGAAGTTGCTTTCTCAAAATCGTTTTGAATGATTGATTTTTTCTCAGATTTTCTTGTTGATGAGATCGAGTCACAATTAAAAGAACTGAAGAAACGATATTACATAGAACTGGGCCAAAAAAATGTAACGAATGAATGAATGAATTATAGATTTGAAATCGAGAACTATAACGAACAATACACCAAGTCCTTTTAATTTGAAATTCATCCTCATCATCACTATCATCAACAAACACCAATCGAAAATATGGATCATGACCTAAACTTGCCATTGTAATAGCAATCATTAGAAAAATAATTTCCTTCGCTACATTACGACTTTTTTCTTTGTTGAATTTAGCTCCTTGCTTTGTTGTAACAAAACGTTCAATAGCAACACATGCATTTAACCATTGATCTAAACAAAGACAAACTTGAATAAGATAATCTAATGAATGACATTGCATTTTCAGAAACAAGCCATCCTGTAAAATTGTCATTTGAGTTAAAAGAAGAACAATAAACTTCAATTGAAATACAATCATTAAAATAATTGATATGATAGATAATGTTAACAAATATAAACCACATCCAACTTCACGAATCGATTTATTCTTGAATGTTACCCATGACACGATGCCATTTGCCAATCCTATTAGCATAAATAGAAGTATTAACGCAAAACTTGTTAGAATTATTGTTGGTTGTTTGGAAAGACTTTTCATTGGGAGAATTTGTAAGCCTAAAATACCTTCAAGTGATAATCCAAATCCACTTGTTCGATATTGACATCGTCGACCATGATAACATGGTTTACAAAGACATATCGAACTTGTTGGACAAGATTTATCATCTTGAATACATACACCATCATTTTCACAAACACTACGATGAGGACAATCATATTTGAGATTAAAATCAAATTCAAAACAATTTGATAAACGTTTGTCATTGAAATCATAACAAACACATAAATGTTTGTCATCACGAAAACAAGACAGATTCAATGATTGATTTTGACATAGCAAATGATAATATTTGATTTGACGAATCGAATGCCATTGACGAATCGTTTGATTAAATAATTCATTGACATGTGAACAATAGTCAGATGATCGAATTGTTTTATTGAGGGTTGCTGATCGGTTATATTCAAATTGAAAATGTATTAAATAAAAATTGTTTTCTGCTAACTCGACAAAAACTGTGTAAAAAGGTTTCGACCAGTGGATTATGATGAAATCTTTTTGCAGTGCTACTATACGAAAGGTAGACCTTCTTCCTACTGGCCATAGTTTCTGATGAGCTGACCTATGAAAACAAGGAGAGGATAAATGTTGAAGAAAAAAAATATATACATACTGCAACTTCTCTTTTTCATGAAGAAAATGAATAAAAACATGCTTTTGTTTTCGGATGATCAGGTGTTCAAAAGTAAGATTAAGTTGAACAACTTTGATTTCGCAGCGATCTCCACTATATCCACTTTTACAAAGGCATTGCAGCTTTTGATTGGACATCAGATGATTTTCATCTGAAATACATTTACCATCATTCAGACATGTAGAATTGCCATTTATTTGACATATTAAATCATCTAGGAAACAACGAGAGCCGTATCTATTTGGAGGACATAAACAGATCGATCGATGATTAGATAAAACACCAAGACATTTAGCATCTGATGAACATTGACAATCATAAGAGATATTACAATATTTTCCTGTCCAACCTCGATCACACTGACAAAATGTATAATTTTGAAGATTATTCAAATATTTAATACATTTGCCATGCACACATTTACTGTTCAAACAACTGTGATCCTGTTCTTTAGTTGATGGAAGTTTGATAAGATAAAGTAGACGATGAACAGGTAAAAATGGAAATTGAACTGGATAAAGAAAACTAGCTCGGTATTTTAATGTTTGTTTTTCATAAATATCAATATGAATTGCATATTCGTTGTTCGATTGTTTTGGTCGAGTTGTATAAAGTAAATAAACATTAAACTTTTTTTCACAATCAATTGCAGATAGATAGAGAAATTGCTCAGCTGACTGAATAACTTTTTCAGTTGTATTATCGATGAGTAAGATTACAATGGCGAATAATATTCGATGAGAATCAGAAAATACTTGGAATTTTAATGCAACACTGATTCGTTGATTTTGATATTGACATCGTGAACCGTAATAGTTAGGTGGACAAAAACATGATAATGTTGATGATTGATTTTTGTGATTTAATCGAATACGAACAGATAAACCAAGTTGACAATGATTTCTATCATAAATAGATGATTGAATCGAAAATGAACTGGAAATCGTTGTAGTTTTCTCATTTTCTATTGGAAAAACATTTGAGAATGTTCCGATTTCATTAACTCTATAGGATTTAAAATGAACATAATTTGAAGGAAATATTTCGTTAACTGCAGGAAAAGACATAGAACAAAACTGTTCATCATTGCCATCTTCACAGTCATCGTTTCCGTCACATAATTGTTCGTACGATATACATAAATGTGAATTGTTGTTCATACAATGAAAATAATTATAATTACTATAGTAGTTTTCTGCTGTTACTGGTCTTGGAAATTTTAATGTGCATAATAATTCATCTGTACCACCGAGACAATCAATATGACCATCGTCGATTTTATTACTGGATAAACAATTAACTTCATATGTTTTCTTTGAAACACATAAAAGTTTGGGAGATGAACAATTAAAGTTCATTGACATTGAATAATAATCAGGACAACCGATTTCATCTTCAATTGTAGGACAGTTCCATTCATCGTTACATCGAGTGTAAACATGATTACATGGCCAATATTGACATTCAGTTTCATCAGTATAATTTTGATCACCAATCGAGATGGGCAATAATTCAGAGTATCCATCACAAATATGATCAAACACTATATTATTCTCGAGATAACTAATCAATGTACTCTGTTCTTGTTCGATAAAATCATACGCACTATCGCACTGATAATCGGCAAAACGCTGTGAACGATACAAAACGTATTTGTCTTTTCCTGGACATTTATAATGTGTTTTGTTTAAGATATTTATAATATTTGTATTAATACTACGAATCGTATTTAAATTTTCATCATCCATGTAAGGACAATCATTCTTTCGGTCGAATAGACGATAAATTGAAATACATTTCGAAGAATTCCAACATTGATATACTTGAGTTCGATTACAAATCTCATTGTTGTATTTATAAGGACGATGATATTGTTTTAACAAATCTTTTAAATTAGATAAAATACAGTGATGCAACAATTGTCTTGATGAATAAGACGTGCAACTATCAATTGACATAATTTGTTGAATACGAACACATATTGCACTTCCAAATGATATTTTTTCTATATTCATAAAGAAAGAATCATAATCAGTTGTCTGATAACACATATGAACAAATTCAGGAGATATCGTATTCCAATAAGATGCATCAGTTTTGTTATAAGCGAAATAAATATTTCCAAATAAAACGGGAAAATTAGGATAAAATATGAGATCAGAACAATTGCTTTGAATAATATCTAAACATGAATTGCGTTGACAAAATATTTGACACATTGAATCAGTTGATTTTGGCTTATTAATAAAACATATGACAGCTAACCAACAATGGTAAGATGTTGTACTCGAAGAAGCTAATTGTAGATGTTGAGTGTCATATATTAGTTTATCTCGACCTTTCTCGCAAGAACTTGTAAAATATTCCATGTCACAAATTCTATCAAGACATCCAAATCCTTCATAGATACGATCTGTACAACCAAATCCCCACGATGGACTTGGATAGAAATAATCGCTCTTATCCAGGCAATCGTGACTATATAGATTATCATCATAAAAGATATTTGGTATACATATTCCATTTGTACATCGATATTCATGATCATTACATTGGTTCACTTCCAGTTGCCAACAATCTTTTTCATCGATTCCATCATTTAGACAATTAATCTGTCCGTTACAAATATCTGTCCAATCCAAACAAATTGATGTTGTACTATAATCACATTTCAAATGAACATAACAGGTGGATATCTGCGTTTGCCTGTCAACCAAAAGAGAAGTTTCATGAATTATATTGTATAATGTTAAATTGTGATAATTCAACGGATAATAGACCAATTCATATTGACATTGTAGTCCAAATCTTTGTAAAGAACAATTGTAAAATGTTTGATTTGTAAATGTTAATGAAATTTTGTTTAAATAAATTTGATAATTTTCAATAAGATCAATCGGTGCTGACCAATTAAACAACTGTTGAACGGAGATATTGTTCTGTTTAAGTTGATCAAATGTAAACTTTGAAATGCTTTTATCAATATTGATATGAAACTGTGATGGAGATTCACTAAAGCAATAGAAGAAACTTCCCACATCAATTTCTTCCTTTTCCGAGTCCTCCATTCCCGTTACGCGTAAACAGTCATGATAAAACCCATTGTCATCTTGATATACTTCATCTGTATAATAAAGATTGAATTGAGGATGAGCATTGATCAAATGTAAGAAGATCAAACTGATAAGAAACATTTTTTTATTTCACTGTAATGATTTACTAACGTTAAATACAAGTTAAAATGAAGAGGACTCGATAAAAATTATTTTATCTTTGTTCAAATTTGTTGTTTGACGTATTTCCTTGACTAAATAACTGATTTTTAACATGAAAAACACATCTGTTCTAAAGTTTCGGCAATTATTTTTGACCTTAAATGTTGATTTCTTCTCTCACTCACAAACTAACAATTCATTAGAATAAGTCGAATGAAAGCTATAGGAAATACAACAAACGGAATAATTATTAGACCAAAGAAATTCTTTCAGAGATCCACTGATGTTTCATAAGTGATTTCTTTATCATGTAGAACGTCTTTTCTTGTTTTGAAACAAAATTTTCATCATTTTTCATTTTTTAAATTATATTCAATATTATGAAATGATAATGTGCATAGTGTACTTCGTTTTATTTCTCACAGGGATTATATTCGCTTGATTTGTTTTATGAGCGACGTATATAACTCAGAGGGAGGAAGGAAGGGGAGAACAAGTGATTCGAATTAATGATTTTATGTTTTTTTACATGATGATGGAAAGAAAACAATCGAAGGTAATGATTTATCAGTGCGAAATAATTCATCAATATCAATATCTTCATGTGATGAAGTTTTCTCATTTGTTGTTGAGGGTGTTGTGACAATCTGTGTTCTTTCATAATTATTATTATTATTCGATTTTGATTTAAGTGGATATGGATTTTGTTTGAATAGATTAACATCATCATGATCAGTTGATGATGATGATGATGCCGATGAATATTGTAGAGCGGAATGAGATCGAGGAGATGGGGCTGATATTTCTGGCCGTTGTTTGTTTACTTTTTGATCATGACAAATAAAAACAAAATCTAAATTTTCAATTGTTTTCTTTTTTGTATAAAAAGAAAAATTTCAATTTACCAGAATAACAATTTTGATCGGCATCTTTTGCTGCAATAGGCAAAAGATCTCCTGTACCCCGATAAACCACAACACATCGTCCATGAATTAATTTAATAGTCTTTTTCAAAGCTTTTCGTTTACATCGAAATATTGTTCGGCAATATCTTGAATCAACTAAATATTCATTATCCGATTCGGATGTTGTCGAAAGATCATTGCTTTTATTCATTTTATCAACAAGAAAAAAAAACGTTTGCAGAATTTTTTATTATTTAAATTTGCGCAAATTCTTCATCGAAACAGTAGACTGACATCTACATTGAAATCTTGTCAAACAAGATTTATATAATTTTAAAGGAAAATATTTTCAATTTGATAGTGATTTAGCAGAAGATAAATCTTCTTTGTGTTTTTCTTTTGACAGGATAGATTAATAAGTTCGATTGATTATTGCCTAGCAACTGAGATGCTAAAAAAGGAACAATGAAATAACAATCGAACATGAAGCCTGAAGAAGCAGAATAACATTAAAGTTTTTTTTTTCTTCTCTTCTTCTTCTTCTTCCATTCAACTTTATTGTCGATAAGAGACAAATTGAGTCGATACGATAAATATTAAAAGTTTTTTTTTAAAAATTTTTTATAAATTTATTCGATATTTATCTATGATCGTTTGTCGATTCTATTTCTCTCGTTGTAATTTGATCTTTATTTTTCTAAGCTCGTGTTTTTCTTTCAGAGTGTAAAGTTGTAAGTGATTCTGCATTGATTTCATTGAACTTTGGGTAACGTTTTTCTGATTTGTGTATGTAAATTCCAATAAAATGGGCTGTGGAGCATCTGTTAGAAAGCCAATTAGTAACACTCGAAAAGTTGGTCCAGCAAACGAAAAAACGAAAAAAGCTCAAACGGAAGATGTTGAAGGTTGGTTTTCTTTTTCATTGAACTTCTCATTTCTATTTGTCATTGAAAAATTACAATAAGTTTTACAAAGTTACATAAAATTATACACATTTCATCATTGTTTAGTGCCAACTTTAATGGCTTCATTACAAGGCTATCTACCAACTAGCAATACAACACCGAATGAGGAAGAAACCAAACCCATCTATCGTGTTTCGTTGACAAATGGTCAATTTCCTCGAATGCCAACCGAACGTATCGAATCGGATACGATCGTTGAATTTCAAGTTGATGGTAAACATGAACTTGATATTGTTCAAGTGTACAAAGACGGAAACGATTTCTGTCCAGTTACGAATGGTTATGAATTATATAATATTAAAAAAAGTACACCGGAGAATGAACGACGAATTTTCTTATCCTTAGCACTTCAAGAACAAAATATGGATTTATATTTTTGTGTGATTCCATCGGCAGAAAGAAAATCTGCATTGAAAGATGGCAAATATCCAAAAGACCATTGCGAAGACAATTGTCTTAAAATAAAAAAATGTGAAGTCAAATTAACTTTAACCGATGAACGAGAAAGTCAAAAAATCTATTTAAATCGAGGTGATACACTGGAAATTATTTGGACAGGCAGTTCTCGGACAACATATCGAATCGAAGAGAAAAAATTTTGTCCCGTATCAGGTGGTCTCTATACTATCGAGCCCGATGACGAGAAATCATCAACTCGTTTTCTAGCTAAAGGAAAATTTACTCGAACATTCGATGAATATGGTACAACGTTTTTATTTCGCTTAACTGACAAAAATGAAGTTCAAGATATAACTGTTTGTATTGTTAATGATACATATAAAGTTAAACATGTCAAAATAACTGATAATACTATTGAACCAAATTTAATTTGGATTGATCAAGGTGATTCAATTGCTTTCGAATGGAATACGAAACGAAAACAGACAATCGTACAAATCGAACCGTTTTCCATTGATCAACAAAAACGACAATCGATTGAAGTTTGTAGTCGAAACAAAAAAAATCGAACAATTCTTTGTCAATAATTGATTGTGTTTAGTTAAAAACTCCTGGAAAGAATTTCTTTTGGCCAAAACAACCATCATATGCTGGTTTTATGACACATCAATTCGAAGAAACCGGTATTTTCTGTTACAAAAATGCAACGAATCAAATCGGCACAATTATCGTTCAACCCAAACGAACTATCAAACAAATACCGATTCTAAGTGATCAATTCGGTAATGATCAAATAAGAAAACATTTCTTTTTAATTAGTTGATTTCATGTGACTTTTGTTTAGTATATCAAATGAATACGAAAGATCTTGTTCAATTCAACTGGAAAATCAGTGAATCAGACAAGACTCCCGTTTTTCTTACGATTGATACACTTTCTTCGGTTGTACCGGAAATTGTCGGTGGACCGGCTGGCGTATTCGAATGCGGTAAGAAAACAATTACCTCGAAGGGGCTTTTTTGATTTGATTGAAATATGTTTAACTAAAAAAAGAATGAGGTAGTTTTGTTGCGTTCTCCTTAGAAACACTTCGGAGGAAAACAAAAGAAATTCTCTTATGACGTTATTTGATTTCTTCATCGTCATAGAAACTGTATATTGATACTTTATCTTAGGTTTCTCTTATGTACGAATCGAGAAAGAAAAAACGAATAATTGATAAATGTCTATTTGTTCTAGCTTCACATCAATGCACAAAAGCTGATGCTTTATTTCAAGATCATTTTAATACATTTGAAACATTTCTTTTAAATATTCCTCAACATGGTCTCTATAATTTTTCGGCAACAGATAATCGCGAGAGTACCTTGCTCAGTGTCATTGTTGAAAACGGCATCGATGTAAGACTAAACAGAAACTTCTTTTTTCTTTTATTAATTCGCATTTCTCCTTCTTCTCCTCATTCAGCAACATCGTGTCAATTATGATGAAAATAATTTATTTAAACCTGATACATTAGTTATCTATCGAAATGATCAAGTTTGGTTCGATTCAGCATCGAATAATATTCCTCGAATTTATCAAACCGATCAATTTGGTAATTATTCAGCCGCTGATGATATTCTATTCGAACCACAAATGCATAGTGTGAATTATTTCATGAAAGAATTTCAACAAGAAGGCATTTTCTATTTTACAACGGATATCAATGAAAATTCAACGAAAAAACAACAAGATCCAGTTGAACCATTGAGAATTATCGTTCTGCCGGATGTACGTTTTCATTACAGAGAAATTCATACGAATGATTTTAGTCCACATCCAATTGTAACGAATGTTGGCGATTTTGTTTTCTGGCAATTCGATCATCCGATTTCTCGAAATCTTATACAATTGCATCCAGGTTCAACTTTAAAAGATTTAATTTCATGTCATGATCGAGCTGTTGTCGGCAGAAATCGACAATGTCTAGCTGTCGAGTGCAGTTTACCTGGAACGTTCTTTTTTGCTAATCCAGGTTTATAAAATAAAGAAAAAGTTTTGTTTTTATAGATTTTCTTTTTGTTTAAACTTAGAATTTGAACGTGCTACTGGTTCCGATCAGGACCGTTTGATCACAACAATTCTTATTGATCCACCATTTGGACGAAATACTTTTATTATTACTAATCGACAATTTATTCCGTCGATTTTATATATTGCACAAGTAGAGTTTGATTCTCATTTGCAAAGATAAATATTTACATTCGAATTCCTAACTAGAATGAAACAGTCTCATGGACATCGGCTGATCACAATCAAAATCATGAAATTTCAATTGAAAACGAACAGAATGATACAAATGAAGTATTTTCTTTTTTCTTCTATTTTAATGAGATTTTATTTGAAAATTATTTCGTAGAAAAATTTTAATGATCGAAATTTGACGGGTCTCGTATCCGATATTCATCAATTGCATACGTTTTCTCAGCCAGGACAATATATTATTCGTTCGAATCAATTTCAAACTGAAGCGATTGTTAATGTTGATACCGAACAGAATATACGAACTCAGAGTAAAAAAAAAACACAAATCTTACTTTTGTGTTGTTAAATCTAATTAATTTCTTTAAAATCATAGAAAAACGAAGTCAAGAACCAAGAATTTTGGAAGAAATGGATACAACATGTGATTTCAATACACAGCTGCATTTTGTTCGTTCCAATCGATATCCAACTACATTCTATACGCTTGATGGTTCAACTCCAACACGATATTTTGATAACGTTCAAGTAATTGATGAAAGACAAGAACTTGACAATGAGTATTGTTTTCATTTTCTTTAGCTATACGATCCCGATACAGGCATACTTCTTGTTGAGCCAGGTTTACGTGTTATACGTGCTGTTTCAATCGAAGATGGAAAATTGCCAAGCAGTGTTTATACGAGCAGGTTAGTTTTTAATAACATAGAGAAGAACACGAGCATTTCCTCTTCTACTTTTCTTATTTTCTTTAGCATAACATTTGTCATGGAAAGTCGAGAACGTGAACTTCTCAATGTAAGTTTAGAATTTCAGTCGACAGCGAGTTATATTCTTTGATTTTGAAAATAAAATAGGAACAACGAGCCTTATGGAGTTCATGCAGTGTGACATTAGGTGTCTTCTTACAACCACCAAATAAAGTCTTTGGAACAATCGATGTTCAACCAGCAAGTGCCATTGAATTAATTGATCATTTTGAATTGATAATTAATGGTGTCGTACAACGAAAGCAAATTTCAGCGACAGATACTCAATTTTCTGCCGAAGGTTTTGCCGGCGGTGAACAATATGAATTAAATATCGTTGCGTATCCAAAAGCGGAAATTGTCGATGCTGAACCAATTCCATCGAATAGACGAGTACGAATAATTTTTCGTCATTAAATTTAAATTCACCGTCTTTTTCATCAGGCATTCGAAATCAAACGAGAAACTCCAAGCGGCGCACCGTTAATCAGTTTAGCATTGTCAAATGAACAGACAACATTGTATCTTATGTGGGCACATATTGGCGATCATGTCAGTGAATATTTGGTTTATGTTGATAATATCGAAATACGATCGGTAATAAAAACAAACAAACTTTGTATTTCTCATGGTTATTTTGCGTTATTTTTTTGTGAAGATTTCTGAACAAGGATTTACTGATATGTATGGCATTCAATTTCACGGTGCACAGCAACGAAGAAAATATTTACTACATGTTGAAGCAAAACTTAAAAGTAAATTTCATTGAAAGTTGATCTTCAATCAACAGTATTTAATGACAAAATCATTTCAGATACGAATGAAATCCGTAAATCAAATGTTATATCCGTTGTTTCGCCGTTAGAACCATCGACTAAGAATCCCGTTTCAACACAATTCTTTCCTTATATCACAATCAATGAAGAACCTATGCCAACAGATATTCCATTAGAAAGTAAGTGTACAAAACGTCATTCGAGACATATGTGTGTGTACGTTCGAATCTCTTTTATTCTCGTATGTCAACTAACATTCGCTATCGAAAGAAATGTTTTTGTTTTTCGTTCATTTCGGGATTCGTCATTTTTCTTTTTTTTCCCCGTTTTTCTTACATACCGATGAAGAGGCTTGCAGGAAGATAAGAGACTCATATCTTGAAATCACCCTTTAATCAAACGATAAGCTCACTATTTAAAATCTGTTTGTTTTTGTGCATTTTCTAGAGAGTTCGAATCGGTTATATTCTCCAAAATTATTTATCGAAAGTTCTTCTTCCTCTTCTTCCTCTCCTTCTCCTCCTGCAGCCTCTTCCCAGCCAAGTGTCCATGTCATTGATATGAACGATAATAACGAAACTAATAATCTTAAACAACAACCACCATCGATTTTCAATGATGTCTCAGCAAGTGATTTGAACATCGATGAAAATCTAACTAAATCGAAATCCAAACGACGACGACGAAAAACAAAACACGATTCAACAGATTTATCTAACGATGCTAAACATCGAGCACAAATTCTTCTCGAAAAATTAACACAAGCAATTGAAACTCGTTCGAAACAATACGTCTTGCTCACTACTCAACAGAATACAAACGATGAGCAACAAACACCAAAGCCTTCAGATCCATTTACAACGAAACTTCCGCCACGATCTCAACGAAATTCAACGAAAAACAATGCATCCTAAATTTTCAAATAAAACAAAAACATTTCTTTTTTTTGTGTTTACTTCTTAATTAGTTTATATTTATTGACTTCTTACATGTTCGCATAGTATTAACGAAAAAAAAACAAATGTTAAATATAGTTCTACCCTTCGCATCTTCCTTCAGTTCTGAATATATATATAGATATGCATGCAAATCTTCGTCTTGTTTTTCTTTCTATTTCAGCTGTTCAACTCGATTTCTTTGCCAATCCACGAGCCGAACCACCACGCAAAACAGAAACATTACCCATTGTAATCGAAAATCTGCTTTAAAATGACAAAAAAGTCGAATATTCGAATTGTTCGTTTTTCAGATTCAAGGTCTTCGAAATGCGATACCAAAAATTTCCTACAAACGAAATCAGAACGGTATTACATTGTTCTGGAAAACAAAATCATCGGGCGTTGATGATGCAATCGGATATTATCAAGTAAATCGTCAACGATGATCGTTTCTTTTCTTTCTTAATCACAAAATTTAGATCGTACTCGATAATCAACCTTACGGAAAGCAGATTTCTCCACATCAACCAACGAAATATCAAGTTAATCTTACGCCAGGAAATCACGAGTGTTATCTCGAGGTTATTCCAGCAGCTGAAAATGAAGAAACTTTCAAATCGAATGTTGTCGTACGTTAAATTTATCTTAATAGATTTTGTAATTATTTATTTTTATTCTTGAATAGCATGTCGATTTTCAACCGCCGGAAAGAAAATACGAGCAAAAACAACAGAAAGAACCATCGAATGAACCAGTTCATGTACGAAAATAAAACAAATTTTCGTTTGCTTTTTTTGTTGAAAAATCGATTTTTAGAATATTTTGGAACAAAAAGATCTTCCAATACCAAAACTAAACATTCAAACAATAAATTCTTCATCGATTCGAGCTATTTGGTATCTCGATCGAGCTATGCCATCGGACGCTTATGTTCCTATGTATGAAGTTCATGTACGTGGCCAAGATTTTCCATCGGACATCAACAGTGATGAATCGTAAGCTTTTTGAAAGTCAGTTTAACGAAATACATCCGATAATAATATTTCAGTACGCAACAAGATGGATTCACTGAACATATTTGGCATACGCAGACTTCTCCACTTGAACTAACTGGCATATCTGATCGAAATGAATATACGTACGAAATAAAAACAATCAAAGGATTTTTTAAATTATTTGTTTGTTCTGCAGAATTTTTGTTCGAGCTTTGCTCCATATCCAAGGTCTAACTGATATTGAATATGCTCGAACACAATCGAATGAAGTTAAAACAACTAAAGTCGATCAATTAATTGATTTACTTCCACGACCATTATTAAAAGTGACACGTGTTGGCTTACAATTAGTTAGTTTATCGTGGACAATGCCCGATTCAGTTGATCAAGTTTTGATTAAAGGCTATCGAATTATTTTAAATTCGAAACCAACAGAAATTCTTCCGCCAACTCAAGCTGAATACGAACTAACAGGACTTAAGCCAGGTAACAAATTTCGGTTTTTTTTCTTTTGTTTTTATTTAAAAAATCATTTTAGGTACGGAAAATGATGTTCAAGTGTCAGTAACCACACATCCAGATTTTATCGATGAAAAAGTCTCGGAACCGATCCGTGTTGTTTGTCCTGAACGACCTCCAGCACCAAAACTTCAAGCCATTCGATCGGATAAACCCTATTCAATAGCGATCGAATGGCAAGCGGAAACAACCAATGACGACGAAGATATTCAATCATATAAAGTATTTCTTGATGGGAAATTACATGGAGAGATTAAGATTGAAGGTTGTCAAACATTGAAATATGATTTTACGAAATTACAAGCCGAGAAATCATATCGAGTTATGGTCAAAGCCGTTGTTGGACAAAAGAAACTGCACGGATATGTTTATCGATGTGAAATCGAATCTCTTGCATCGAATGAATTGACATTGAAATGTGCTGCGCCACCGAAAGGCACAGCACCGAGATTAGAACGTATGCATCCGAGTGGAGTTGATCTTGTTTGGGATGAGCCAATTGCGACTGAAAATGTTAAACTAACTGTACGTAGTTTTTGTTTTGTTGCTGTCTAAATATAATTCGGATGATGTAGGGTTATCAAATTTTGAAAGATGGCCGAGCCGTTGGAAAAACATTGTCAACAGATAAACGAAGTGTTACCATTGGTGATCTGGATATTGGAAATCGATATTCATTTCAAGTCGTGCCAATTACAGATCAACCAGGTGGCATTCAGCTTCGAGAAGGAGATGGTAAAATTTTGCTCTTAACAACAAAAAATTCAAATATTATTATTTATTTCGAAATAGAATACGATCCTAATCAACATGGACATTATTTACCAGGACCTAAACTCGATGTTCAATATACAGATTTAGTCAAACTACCAGCTGATGTTTGGCTAGAAAATGTTACTGGACACAGTGCATTACTTTGCTGGACTCCAGGTGCGATTTCTTTTTTTTTATCTTTCTCACGGTTTTGTATATTTAGTTGATCAATCATTACCTTCGAATATTCAACCTGATAATTACAAAATTTCAATATGGAATTGCAAAGATAACGATCGTGCCAATGCGAAAGTGACTCTCTTGCCAAGTAAAAATGATTTCATAGAATTAAAATCGATGCCGTATCTTGCTATTCATATTACTAGAAGATAAATCTTGTGCACGATTGAAAGATCTTGAATCGAATACTGACTATGCAGTTCAAGTGGAAGCTTCGAAAAAACGACGTCATCAAGCCGTCAATGGTAATTTTCCTTTCAATTAGATTGATTTGTTAAATAACAAAAAGTTTTATTGCAATTGTAGATCAATATATTGTTGCTGATACATCCGAAATTGTTACATTTCGAACGGGTTCACCACCTGATCCTCCAACTACTCTTGAACTTATTGCATGTACGAATACAGCAGCTCGTTTTCGATTTGATTCATTTATTGAACATCAAGTTGAAGTTAAAAGTATTCGTGTTCAATGTGAACCGAAATCTTCGGAGAATTTTGCTCGAGAATGTCTGATCTATGTTGAGCCCGATCAAACTGAATTTGAAGTCGCTGATTTAACTGAACGAACAGATTATATTGTTACAATTTATGGTTTAACAGAAGAATATTTAAATGAATATCATTGTCGAGAATATAATCATTTACCAAAGAAATTGAAACCATCAGATTGGTTACCATCGAAAGCCGTTGAATTTCAAACAAGCGGCTATGAGTCTGTCGAACAATTAATTATCCAATCGGCAACACCCGAAGCAATGAAAATCGAATGGAATCTACCAAAAGTCTTCGGATCAACAAGACTTATCTATCAAACGCTTCAATATCAACTAGAACATGGTTCATCCAAACAAATTGATCTATCTTTCAGTGCTACCAATGCAATTATACCTGGACCATTACCATCGGGCTTATATAAACTTACATTAGAATCAACATTTAGTATTCAAGTGAGTCTTGATGATGTTAATGATGATTCAAATCGACGAGAAGAATCATCGTCAACCAGTGAATCGGTCACGATACGTTTCCATGCACCGGCTATGTCCGATCGACCAGAAATTTATCTAACTGGTTATACAATGCAAACACTTGATTTGAAATGGAATAAACCGAATTTGTTCAGTGAAATCGATCATCCGGAAAAGACAAACGAACAATTGAAAATTCACCGACGATTAGTTGGCTATCGTGTTGATATCGATGGAAAACAATATAATACATTAGACGCCGATCAATCGCGATGTACATTGACAGAATGTAGTCCTGGAGAAAAATATGATGTTCAAGTGATTGCAAAGACTGTTATTCAAAAAGAATATTTCACTGATTTCGTATGTTAAACAAAGATTTAGATGAGCGATTGAGTTAACCTTTTGTTCTGATGAATGTTTTTGTTTAGGCAGCAGGTGAAAAAGATCGACAAGACGAACCCGATGAAACTCCATCGAAGAAGATTCGTTTTCGAACATTACGAAAACAAGGTTATTCAGAAGAATATCTTTTTTTTTCAAGTGTTTTTGTTTTGTTTTGTTCTCTCTCTAGATCTTCTTCGTTCATTTAAAGCTGAATTCGAATTTAATGAAAATAATGATACGAATAAAGATCAACCACTCGGTAAAATCAACGTTAAATGGACTGTGTCCGATACAACGAATATCTCGCATTTTATTCTCGAATGGCATTCGTCACAAGATCTACGTCCTCAACAAAAAACTGTTCCAACCAATGAAACATCAATGCTGATCGGTTGGATACTAATTTTCGAAAATAAAAAGAAAAATTTCGTCTTTTGATTATTTCAGAATCATGTGATGAAAAACAACACTATATAATCGATATTATTATCGTTACTAACAATGGAACTCGAGAGAAATATCAAACATTAACCATTCCAACACCAGGTGCGCCCGATGCACCTCGATTATGGCTCGTTAAAACAAGTGACACAAGTTTTATTGTCGAATGGTCCGAACCGAAAACCTACGGCATACCAATCATTGGTTATCAATTGTATATTGAAGGTAAAAAATACGGTGATATCATCGATCCACATTTACGTCAAGCTGAAATCTCTTCACGTATCAATCGAATCTATCAAGTGAGCGTTTGTGCTGTTACAAACAATGCTCAACGTTTTCAATCGTCTCTTTCATCGATCTTACCTGTTATAACAACACCAACTACAAATCTTATTCCAACAATTTATTACAGCAATGATGATGGTACAGCAACGTCATTCGATCGACAAATAGCACGAATTATACCATTACATATTGATACAGTTAATGAAGAGAAACTTTATCTTGATTGGACATCGTTTATACCACCGGCGAATGTCAAAGCTTATTATGTTCATTATACATGTTTGATTAATGGAGATGTTCAAGCTATGAAAATCTCGAAACGAACACGACAAACGGTAGAATCGAAAATGCTAAAACTTTCTGAATAAAAATTTACAAATTCTAGGTTTTGAAAAATCTTCGACCTGGTTTTACCTATGGAATTATGATCATGGCTGTAGATAAAAACGGCGGAGTTCTCTATACATCAGATAAACATACCATTCAAATGAATGCTCCACCGAATGCACCCATTATTCTCATAACGTACGCAAAAAAATTTCTCTTGAAAATTAAACAGAATTTTCTTTCGTCATCTAGAGAACGAACGAACACTCATGTCAAACTCGAATGGCGTCCACCAGCCAGTTACGGTGAAGTGACAATTGCTGGCTACAAAATCTTTGTCAATCATCGACTAGCTGCCATACTCAAACACGATCAACTATCGTACACATTAACAAACGGCATTCCGTGTGATAACTATACAGTTCATGTTCAAGCGGCAACAAACGATAAGAATACTGCTAGTCCATTATCACGTGGAGTTTTATTTCAATGGCCAGGCGTTCGACCTGGAGCATTTAAACGTATCGATGATGGACAAACAGGAAATATTATTGTCGCTTGGGAACATCCGAAAATTGAAGATGAAAAAGAAAAACTACTCGGATATAAAGTGAGAAATCAAACGAATAAAATCATTCGTAATTATTTTTGATTTGTTTTTAGTTATTTTCGGAAAATCTTATGACACATGCTCGACGTGAACATGGTGAATACGATCCGGCTACTCAACAAGCGACTATACACGATTTAAACAATGGCAAATATCGTCTTTGCCTTCAAATAAAATGTGACAATCATACTGTTTATGCACGACCAATTATGATAGTAAACGGACGATTTAATAGCTTACTAAATCGTCAATCATCCGTTGATTCATCACGATGTTTTGTTCGAAAGCCGAAACGGTAATCATTTTCAGAATTATTGATATGAAATTCGTAAAAGCAGAAACATTGTTTCAATTTAGATTACGTTCGCCAGGAGTCGGCGTTTTTCCATCGGCACTTCGACATACACAACAAACTTAATTCCAATAAAATTTATTTTCATGTGATATTTTCTCTTTCCACGTTTTTTTCTTCGTATTAAAATTTGCTTCATTTCAATGATAATCTCCGAGCTTGTGATGAATTTCTTGCTTGCCTTTTTTTTCTTTATCTTTAAATAAATCGATTTCAATCGAACACATTAATTCTATATGCATATTTAGGCCTTATTTCTAAAAACACAAATTCTTTCGTTTTCATTTTTCTTTTGCCGTGAATGTTCACTTTATTATATACGAAATTCTATTTTTCTAGTTTATTTGCATTTTGTTGTACTATTGTCTGTCGAGTTATGATCGTGGCCTTTCTTTTATCATTGTATTTTTCAAAATAAATAATCTTTCTTTTCTTTCTTTTTTTTGCATGAAAAATTTCTGACTTGTAAAAGAATTTCTTCAATAAATCAATAATCATCAACAAGTATGAGAAAAAGATATTTTTACACGGGTTAAAGTACCCAACTGACATAGATTTCTTCTGTGTTATTCATGAAAATGGCGTAGACACATTCATTAGCTAGAATCGCATTTGTAGAGGAAAGAAAAGCATCGTTCGGCTGTTTCTTCCATTTATTTTTCCTACGACTCTCAATTTTCTTTTCTTTCCTACCCATTGCACGATTTCTCTCGTCAGTCGATCGTTTATTTCTCTTAGTTACCACGAACTATTCTTCTTATATTCTATATTTTCTTCCACAAGACAGAAAAGAACAAGAAAAAGAATCAACTGTCGGCGCATAGTCTTTGCCAACGTTAGATCCACTAGCGACAACTTTAAAAACGTTGTAAAACATTGAGTTGAAAGTCTATTCGTTTATTTTTCTATTTTCAGAAGAAGAAGAAGAAGAAGAAGAAGAAAGACAAACAGCTGCACAAATGCCACAACGTAAAATTCTATTTTTTGATTCGAAATTATACGACGAAAGAACTTTCAACGAAGCATTAAAACAATTCAATGCACAAGATAAATTACATTTTACTTTTCTCGAAAGTAAATTAACCGAAGAAACATTAACTGAAGCTCAAGGCTACGATGGAATATGTATAGTGAATAGTGATGCACGAAATTCGAACGTTCTCGATAAAATTCATCTTACTTGTGACTCAGTCAAAATTATTGCTCTACGAAGTGCTGGTCATAGTGGTTCATCTGTTGAAATAGTTAAACAACATGGTCTTCATGTTTGTCGTGTACCAAGTTATTCACCACATGCAATTGCTGAACATGCAGTCGCACTTTTATTATCATTGAATCGAAATATGCATCGAGCTTTCTTTCGAACTAAACAACATAATTTTACATTGGACGGTCTCGTTGGTATTGATCTATTCGGAAAAACTGTTGGCATTATTGGCACAGGAGCAGTTGGAATGTGTGCCGTGAAAATCTTTTTAGGCTTCGGTTGTAAAGTTTTAGCTTATGATGTTTTTCCAAACGAAAAAGCAGCTAAAGAAAAAGGTTTTCAATATGTAACTATGGATGAATTACTTCAACAGAGTGATATCGGTATGACAAAAAAAAAACGATTCATGAATAATTATATATTTCGTTTTCTTTTTAGTATCGTTACATGCACCATTGAATGATTCAACATTTCATCTTATTAATAAAGCAGCGCTTGACAAAATCAAGCCAGGTGCCATGTTAATCAATACAAGTCGTGGACCATTGATCGATAGTGTAGCATTACTTGATTGTCTTAAATCAAAAAAATTACGTGGAGCTGCTCTAGATGTTTATGAAAACGAAGAGAAATACTTCTTTCATGATTTTAGTCAAACTGTAATGGATGATGATACATTAGCTAATTTAATTTCAATGCCAAATACAATTGTCACATCACATCAAGCATTTCTTACCGAAGAAGCTTTGAAAACAATCGCTGAATCAATTGTTCAAAGTTTCCTTGAATTTTTTCAATAATTCTCAAAATATTACCAGATCAAAAAAACAATAGAATCTCCTGCTTTAGTTTCGAATATTGTCTCATACATAGATATCTTTATTTTTTTTTCTCTCTCACACTTTTTGTCATCTACCCTGAAGAATATTTTAATGGCATCAAATTATAATAATAATCACCAAATAAAATATCATAATTTCCAGATTCAAGCAAAAAAGAATGTTATTCGTGGTCTTTATTCGATATATATGGAATCAAGAAAGAGAGGAAGAAGAAGACGAAAAATAGAAGTGTCTAAAATTTGTTTGTGTACGTTGTGTTTTTATGGTATACCAGCTTCGAAACCAGCTAAAGTATTAAGGTCATGACAAAATGTAATATAGTCGATATCATCTCGTCCACCGACACGAACACGATATTTCTCTATTAAAGTTTCTTTTTCAAAGCCAGTCAATAAATTGAAAAGACTGAGATCATTTAAAACACGTTGAAATTGATTTTGTGTAACATGACCATTTTTAACACGATCGAAATCTTCGAATAATGGAAATAATTGTATACGACGTGCATGAACCTTAAACAAGACTCTTGAAATAGACAAAAAAAACATAATTTCATGATGATTCTTACTCGTTGAGCTAATTTAGCCATTAAGATTTTGGCACGATCTTCTTTTTCGGCATCTAATCGAATATTTGCTGCGTCCTTTATGGCAACATATTGTTCAGATTCAACAAGAGGATTCTTTTCGAGAAAATCCGTAGTAAATATCGATTCAATTTCTTCACAGAATTTTCGATATTCAATATGATTGGCATCAACACGTGATCGATAACTAGAAAATATCAATATTTAACAAATATTCGTTTTGTTTAAGATGTCTTCTTATTGGTATACACTAACAAAAACAATTGTTATTTTTGGTTGATTGAGATAACAACCAACGTGACATCTCTGACCTTATATGATAGAACAATGTTCGTTGAATACAGATCAATGACACTTTTATAGGTTGAACAATAAGAAGAACTATGAACTGATGATAGATCGATGTTATCTTAATTGCTCTATTTTGTATTCAAATATTTATAGAAAATAATTCTCTCCGGCATCATATTTGCATGACAGTATTAGTAGTATACTAAAGCCACACAGAAAATCATCGAGTATCAGTCATATATGCGATGGCAACGGTTTGTATAGACATAAAGCGACCGAACATATATTGAGTACTTTCTTTTTTTGCTCCTGAGGTACAAATCTTGTGAGAAATTGCTCGTTCGTTCTCTTCAGTTCTGGTAAGTCTTCAGTTTTTTTTTCTCTTCCTGCCAAGGAATTCTTCTCGTTCGTTCTGTTTTCTATTTTTTAGCCACATAATAGTCGCGTCGTTCTCTCTTCTACCATTGCTCGTTTATATCGTACGTCGTTACCAATGCTAAAGTGTATTTCTCCAATAGGAAAAAAACACAGAAAGACAAGTCATTTTCTTCTATCAGCATCAACAACGAACTGAAGAAAAAAAGAAAAATCTCAACGATTTCTATTCTTTCCTTTTAGATTCAATAGAAACAAATGGCAACACGAAAAGTTCTTGTCTTCGATTCGAAATCATACGATGAAAAAACATTTAAAGCAGCTGTTAAATCTTTAAATGGTCACGAAAAATTACGTTTTACTTTTCTCGAAAGTAAATTAACCGAAGAAACAGTAGATGAAGCTGTAAACTATGATGCTATCTGCGTATTTGTCAATGATGTCGTTAACGAAAAGGTTATCGAACGATTAAATAGTCACTGTAGTTCAGTCAAAATTATTGCTCTACGTTGTGCTGGCTTCAATAATGTTCATTTAGAAACTGCAGAAAAATATAATCTCAAAGTTTGTCGAGTTCCACGCTATTCACCGTATGCTGTCGCTGAACATTCAGTTGCACTTTTATTATCATTGAATCGAAATATGCATCGAGCTTTCTTTCGAACCAAACAACATAATTTTACATTGGATGGTTTAGTTGGTATTGATCTATTCGGAAAAACTGTTGGAATTATTGGAACAGGCGGTATTGGCATGTGTGCCATCAATATTTTCTTAGGTTTCGGTTGTAATGTCTTAGCTTATGATGTTTTTCCAAACGAAAAAGCAGCTAAAGAAAAAGGTTTTCAATATGTAACTATGGATGAATTACTTCAACAGAGTGATATCGGTAATATGAGAATGCACATACACAAAAAAAATAATATATTGTTTTTTTGAATTTTATAGTTTCAATCTATGCACCTTTACTCGATTCAACATATCATCTTATCAATAAAGAAGCTCTCGATAAAATGAAGAAAGGCGCTTTATTAGTCAACACAAGTCGTGGTGGTTTAGTCGACTCGAAAGCACTACTTGATTGTCTTAAATCCGGCAAATTACGTGGCGCAGCTTTAGATGTATATGAAAATGAAAAACAATATTTTTTCAATGATTACAGTCAAGAAGTAATCGATCTTATTCTTTTCATTTTTATTTCATAGTTTCAAAATCTAGGTCATGGAAGATGATGTTCTCTCTCGTTTAATCTCAATGCCGAATACAATCATTACATCACATCAAGCATTTCTCACTGAAGAAGCTTTGAAAAACATAGCCGAGTCAACTGTTCAAAGTTTACTTGACTTTTTCGATGGCAAACCACTCGGTGAACAAAATGAAGTCAAAGCACCCCCGAAAAATTAGACTTACTAATCTTCAAGTAAGGATAATTCACTTTCAGCTAATTCTAATTGACATGGATTTATAGCACGACGAAACGTATCAAAAGACATTCGGCCACTATTCAATTTATCATGATCTTTTAACCATTCATACAAGCGTATACGTCGACGAAATACCTAAAATAAAATTCAAAATAAATCATTTAGTTTTCCTCTTCTTCTCAAAACAGTCAAAAATAATAAATAGAAAAAAAAGAAAGGCTTTTTACTTGTCCTTTGATTTTCTGTAGAACTTCTTGAATACTTGTTACTGGTTTGATTTCAGGTAGAATACGTTGTTTATTTAAACTTTGAAGTTCTTCTTGCAAGATATTATAACGTAAACAATCGATACGACGTGGCTGAACCCATTCGAGAAAACGACGATAAGCAAAACCATCATCGTCAACGAATGCAGCTTCGACAGCTTCTAATTCTTTTTGCTCGTATGCTAGACCAGCAATAGCTAAACATTGTCGAAATTGTCCACGTGTTACATGACCACGATTATGTCTGTAAAATTAACATAGATTCATTTTGTTTTCGTGTTCGTTGAATCAAATTTTACTTGTCAAATTGTCGAAATGGTTGAACAATATCGATACGTCGTTGTTCACATTTCGTTTTCCATGTTTGAATAGCTTGATGCAATTCTTCTTTGTTGAATGGATCCATATTTGCCCAATCAGGTGTGCCTGGTGCTGGCATTTCATAGATTGTCTGAGGTGAAACTTGAACAACCGGTGCTTTTTCCAAATCCGAGAGAGTAAAAACTAGAATCACAATCTCTGATGAGTTTAGTTGTTTTGATGTCGAAATGTCAACGAACCTGATTCAACGTCTTGTTCGAATTGTTTCCATAGAACGAGATCCGATTGTTCAGGATGACGATAATGATTACAGAGAGCATGCATCTGTGCTTCAGTTAGAGGCACTCCATCAAGACCTGTCAAACCTAAACTAGCCAAAACACGAATGAATCGTGCTTGACTAACGGTACCCAAACGAAGTGGATCGAAATCTTCGAAAAATTCTTTAACCTAATCGAAAAAAAAAGAAGAAAACAGATGATTTCGATTTGTGTTTATTTTATTCGTAACGTACACGAATTCGATGAACTAAAACATGATGTCGAATACGACCCATTAAATCATTGAAATTAACTTTCGAAGTATCGATGTTAACCGTTAATTTTTCTCGTTTTTGTTCTTCATCGATACGTGCAGGTACAAATGGATATTCAATTTCCGATTCGACTTTAATCGCAACGAAATCTATTTGATAGAAATCAGAAAAATGTGCTTCTAAGTAAAGAAGTTGCGAAATCAGTCATACCTTGTTCGATCACTTGACAAAATAATGCATAATTAACATCTCCTGTCTCTCGATCTTCAAATTTTTTACAGAGAATATTGAAATCGTATGGTTCTGGTATTAAATCCAATGTACGTAAAACACGGCCGAATTGATGTTTTGTACAAGCACGTGTAAATGCTTTGCTCTATTTCGAATATAAAAAAAAATGAAAAATAATAAAGAAAATATCGTTTTTTTTTCTCTACTCGATCGTATGGTTTGAAAAATGGGAAAAGTCCTAAACGACGTTTTTGAACTTTTTCTGTAATCACAGCAAGAATTTGAGCAACACGTTCTTCTTCATCAACGGTTAAATTCGAATTCAATGGCTAAGAAAAACAATTGAATTGCAAACAGACAAACGATTGATTTCTTTCGATTTTTTTACTTTCGATAAAAGTCCTCGGCCCGGTCGAGTTACTTGATTCAATGGTTTTTTTTCTAATTCCGGAATGTTGAAAGCATGTTCCATGGAAGCAACAAATTCTTTGTAATAAACTCGACCATCAGGTTGTCGATAATATTCAGTTAGTTTTTTAATATCATTCATATTTAAAAATGCTTGCTTTTGTACACTTAATGAAAGTGCACTTTCAAATTGACCTTCAGTTATAACGCCACTACGTAATTTATCGTAGTCTTTGAAGAAATCCGAAATACGTATGCCGTATTTATAGACAGCAATACGAATTTTATCGAGAATTTCTTGAATTGAACGTTGGTCAGGCTAGAATATGATATCATTTCAAAAAAAAAACTAAGAATCAGTTGGCTTTTTTTGTTTTACTTTTTCTTCGATACCAATAAATGTTGTTTGTTCAGCATTGTGAGCATTTGCTGTTGAAGACAATGATGTACCGTTGGTTCGAGTTAATAGATTGAGATCTTGAACGAAATTTAAATAATTGATCAAACCTGCTTTGCCCGGATCAGAATATTTATCTCGAAGTAGAGTCATTTCCGCTTCGGTTAGTTTTGGTCCGGCAAAAGCTCGATAGAATTGACTGTCAGTGATTTCGCCCATTTTATGTTTATCATACTGTTCCATTGTTGTTAAAACATCGATACCACGTTGTTTACAGTAGGTTGCTATGCGTTGAAGAACGACTTGTAAACGTTCGCTTTCATCTTGTGTGCCGATATGTCGAGTTGAACGCCATGAATTGAGATAAGGAGGAGCGGCATTGGTGAAATTCTCCGGATAAGGTGTGATCGTTGTTTCCGGATATTCTAAAAGGATTCGATTAAATTTTTGAAATTTCGTGATAAATAATTTACTTCGATTGATAACATCGCAAAATTCTCGATAACAAATTGATCCGTCATGTTTGATGTCATATTTTTGAAAAAGTAAGTCTTCTTCTTCGGGCGATAATTGAAGACGAAGATTAGTATCGAGACATCTAAAAATATCGACGAAATCAATTTCAGCATGTTGTTTAAATAGAATCTACCGTTTAAATTGTGATGCCGTTACATAACCTGAACGAAGTCGATCGAAATCATGGAAGAATTCCGTTACACGAAGACCTAATGCAATAGTTTTAACACGAATTTTTTCTTCAGCTAATCGAATAATGTTTTCAGCATCGGCAGACGATGTCAATGATGCTGAGCTCGGTCCATTGAAATTGCTAAATAATATTGAACTTATGTACTTTATTGAATAGGAACGTGCTCTTACCTGCTTGGCGAAGGTTCTACGCTGACCACCATTTTTTCTAGTCGATAGCTATCTAAGGAAATGTTTTTATGTACACAAGCCACATACACGAGCCATTCCTAGTTTTCATTGTCTTATGAACACCTTTTTCAATATGCTTTTTCTGTCGAATTCTGTCGCAGTAATGCGTCTAGAGGTCGTTGGTGGTCGTTAGTGATTCATCGGTTTTGCATTTTCTTCTCTAATCTGAAAAAACCAGTCCTTTAAACACTTGTTGAAGTTTTTTTTTCCTTCGGTGTCTCAAAATGACATATATTTACTATTCACCGCATTTTTATCCAATAAAAATTCTTCACATATAAATTCAATTCTAAAGTTTTTTTTTACTATCTTACTAATGTCATATCATAAATTTCACTTGACTCATTTGTCAGATTTTTACTTTAGTTTCAATCGAACGAAAAACGATCTTATTTCTGATAGATTTTACAGATTATCTGCTGAAATTATTCATTAGTGTGTGTGTGTTTTGTGTTAATGAAAGGTAAGAATATATTTCTATCTAATTGATTTATTTTTATTCTCTTTTGATCATTTTTATTTGTCTATCATGCTAAACAATATGAAAGAGAAAGAGAATAGGAGGTAACTTTCGATTATATCAGATTTCTAATCCTTCTCATTTTCTTTGACATTGTCGAAATCAATTTGTTTGATTTCAAGGATAGTTATGGATTTGTAAAGATGCAAAAATCTGTAATTATAGAAAGCAGTGTTTTTCGATATACTCGTTGTAAATTAATAAACATATTATTCAGTTGAGTTGTTTTCTATGCGTTTTTCTTTCTGTCTTTCGTTCTTTCTTTTTAATTTTAATAGAATTTGAGTAGTGAATGAGTGCGCAAAAAAGAATTAAAAGACTATTCGATTTCGCAATAAAAACATAATTGAAATCTGATGTATTGATTGAGAAAAAGAAACGAAAGCCTTTTCTCTTTTTTTTTCTTCGTCTTTTCTTTTTTTCTTTATTAGTATTCATAATATTGATGTTACATTAGAATTTTCACAGTTGGTTGTGCCATAAATAAATAAACAAATAACTTTCAATACTTCTTATGAAAGAAGAAGAAACCGAAAAGAAATTTATTTTCTGATTGATTTAATTTTATTTTTTGTTGGCCAATTCTATCAATCAAATTGACCTTGGATTTCTTCATCGAGCTGGAAATTGACCAGTCTTTGCAAGAAAAAAAAAACTGTTTTTTTCTTCTTTTTTTTTCTCGTCAATTATTCTTCCTCCTCGATCGTTTTTTTTTCACTCAACATTAAAGCAGTCAATTTTTCTGTAGTGAACAAGAATAGTCTTCTGTATCGTGACAACATTCAAGTGAGTGTATGTGTAAGTTAAAAAAAAAAGTGAAAGGAAAAAAAACGGGTAGAAGAAGAAGACGGAGAAGAAGAAGAAGAAAGTTTCGTATTTCAACTTTGTTGTTTTCTCTCGTTCTGCTCGCATGCCAACTACGGTTACAGACGTACATGTTCTACTTCATCGCATCGGCCTGTCGATTAACTTTGAAAGCTCAGCAATCGTTTGTATGTACGCATATTATCTGAGTTTCTTTATTTTTCGAGTTGAACTCATTGAATCTATATTCAATTTCAAATAAATATGATCAAATATATATATATTTATATTTATATTTGATAATCAAAGACCTCGAACAATAGGATATGTTTCTATACATATCACATTTGTGTCATTGTTGATTAATATGTAAATATGACTAGTAGTACAAACTAACCTATTGATCAAATATTCAAATCTCTTTACACTAAAGAATGAATTAAAATTTTCTCTCAACGTCTTTTTTTTCTCTCATTTCTATAATAAATAAAGCTGTAAAGTTCATCCTTATTCTACCTTTTTTTTTCTTCTTTTTTTTCTTTAACACTCTTTCTTCTCGTTTTTTTCTCTCTCTCTCTCTAATCATCAGTATGACTGTTTGCTCAGGTTGCTATTTGTCTATGTATGTATGTATGTTTATGTTTCAGATGTAGGTATTGGAATAAACATAATTTCTCGTATGTGTTTATATAATGGCGATAAAGCGTAAAGATTTTCAAAAGACATCATCCATAATCTTAGAATTTCTACTTAAATTACCCGATGAAGAATCGAGTTCACGTTTACGTGATACACTTCTGCATGGCCTACATTTTCTTCAACAATATTATTTAATTTTACAAAAACGTGATAAAGAACAAAAACCTTTACAATGGACCATTGAACGTGGTCTAAGTCCATTAACACCATTCCGTGAAGCGCCCGATAAATTCGAATGGCCATGGATTGATGTTGAATCAAATAAAGTTAAACAAACAATTCCGAAACATTCACTCAATACATTTGTAACATTATCACCAATTATTGTTGCCGTACGTGAAGGTGATTTACGTTATGTTAAAGAATTACTAAATTCCGAACCGGAATTAATCGATCGTGCTGATTCATTTGGACGTGATCTTTTAACATACGCTGTACAATATCAACAAATGAATATATTACGATATTTATTATTTGAATGTAAAACAACAGTCAATATCAATACACAAGCAAACGATGGTTCGACATGTTTGCATCGTGCTTGTTACAATGATGAAACACAACAATGTAACATTGATATTGTTCGACTTCTACTAGAAAATCATGCTGATGTAACTAAACAAGATGTACATTCACGTTCACCATTACATTGGGCTGTTCTTGCTGAAAATATCGATTGTTTGAAATTATTAATTGATTATAATGCTGATATACATGTCAAAGATGCAGATGGTATGACACCTGCGATGTGGGCATGTCATCTCGACCGTTTTGATCATTTTAAAGTAGTTGATTTAATTATCGATTGAATTTCAATGAAAATGAACTTGTATTTAGGAATTATTACGTTATATGGATGGTGTTTTAGAGAAAGATGATGATGGCCGTACTTGGATTCATCATAGTGTACGAAAGAACGAACCATTAGAATGTTTAAAAGAATTGTTATCAGCTGAAAGCATTGAATATCGTGATAATGAAGGTCGAACATGTTTACATGTTGCCGCTGAACAAGGTTCAGTTCATGCGTGTCGATTTATTTTTCAAATGACCGAACAATTAAATAATTCGTCTTATATACATGAGGGTGATAAATATCGGCAGACATCACTTCATTTAGCAACTAAAAATGGACATGCACGTGTACTCAAAGAATTGTTAGATCATGGAGCTGATCCATATGCAAAAGGTTGAGTAATTTATTGCTTTTTTTTCTTCTCTTCAATATCTTTCAATTGTAATATTGAAAATCTTTAGATATGCAGGGTATTTCAGCATTTGATTATGCACAAAATCGTGGTCTTTATTTTTGTCGTAGTGTTTTCGAAGTTTATTTACGTGATAAACGTTCGAATAGTTTCGAAAATGTTCTACAAACAACACGTAGTTTGAATACGAATAATTCATTCAAACAAAATGGTTTTGATTTAACGCCAACACCACCTGTTAATGGACATGCAAAATTTGTTCGACATAATAATCGTCGTTCTTATGTTGAATCTCAGTCTCAAGTAACTCGTTCATCTCCAATATTATCAGTCGAACAAATTTCTCGTGTTACAAATTATCCAAATAGTCTATCGAATCTATCCAATCGACAAGAACAAATCGATGGTGATGATAATGAAAATGAAAATGATAATGATGATGATGATGAGGATGAAAATCGACAACGTCATCGAACATCATCAGTAGGAACGAATTCGACATTAACGGGTCCACCAATTAAACCTCGAAAGAGTTCAACAATGTCATCGAAACAACAAAAATCTCAGCATCGTCGACATCATGTTGTTATTACAACTGCTCATTCGGATGATGATGATGAACAAAATAGTCTCGAAGGTCATGGTGGTCAAAGTGACTTTGAAGACGATGATGACAATCATTCATCGAAATCAGACAGACCAAATTCTCGTTTAGCACTAAGACATCACGATGATCGTATTCAACAACAACAAGCACAGCAATCCACTGTCAATCTCCGTCGACCACCATTGAAACACGCTAGACAATCGAATCGACATTCAATGTATGACGATTATCGTTTTCTTGATGAACAACAACAACAACAACAACAACAGCAGCAATCATCTCAGTTTCCAAAATCTAAATCGGCTCATCGTTCAAGTGCAAGCAAAGAATTTCCATCTCCATCATCGAATCGTCTCGGTTCCGGTAGTGGAAATCAATCAGCAACAAATCGATTAAAATCCGGTTCGAAATCGATATCAAACGATTCGATACCTGCTCTTGATCTAACTGTTGCCGGTCAGAAAGTCTTTCGGACCAAACAACCACTCGATTCCTATCTATCCAATTCATTACCAACAGCCAATGTGATGCGACCACCAAGTGGCCGTCTTAAACCGATTAGTAGTGCAAAATCAACTTCATCATTTAACGATGAAATCTCATCGAGTTCATCGAAAACATTAGAAGATGTAACGAACAATGTCAAACAGATATCATCATCGACGTTACCATCTCGAACACATCTTTATAAAAAGAAACTCGCACCATTAAACAATAGTAATGATCTACTACTAAACAAAAAAGTAACACATTATTCATCGATGGATCAACAAGCATATTTGGTCGATGATGTACCTTCAGACAGGTCAGAAGAAACAAGCGGTGGAACGAGTACAGGAGGAGCAGGAGGAGGAGAGCGAGATATGAGAACGTCAAGTGGCACTGACAAACGCTCAAAGTATCATTAATACGAAATTTATTTGTTCGTGCTTTGAATTTTCTAATTCATAATGTCATCAGAAAATCCGTCCAATTTTCTTCTTCTTCTTTTTTTCTTAAATACCCTTTTACTTCGTTTACGATCTCTCTTTTTTTTATATACATATACATATAACCGTAAAATACCAATGACAAAGTGAATGAAATGCGTATTTTGATTTTATTTTTCTCTCTTTTTTTTGTTTTTATATTAAATGAACACGTACACAGAAATCGAAAAAAGAAAACAACTACAACAAAATAAAAATATCTAATTATTTTCTTTAAATATAAATATAAATATATACACGTAGATATATTTTTTTTCTCTTTTACTCATAGTTTATTATGAATGGCAATAGATATAGTCACGATCCACATTATGGATCCTATACGGTCAATGAACGAATCTATCGCAATAATTATTCATCTAATATTCTACCAGATACGACCAATACTCATTATCGTCATTCATATTCACAGCCGGTTCAAGAAACTAATCATCCTTTAAATCAACATCGATTCAATATGACACATCAACGACAACAACAACGATCACATCACGATCTAACCAAATCTGAGCATACGAATTCGTCATCATCGACATCCTATTATGATCGTATTCATGCACAATATCATTCGAATACATCATTGAATCGAGTCGATCAAGCAACTCCAGTATTAAGAAATCCATCGAATACAACCGACATCTCAACTCGAATAGTACCACGACCACAAGTAATTCGATTTGATAGTTTCTTAAGTTTATTTAACTCATTTTTTTTTTGAAAAAAAGTCTTCAATTTCTCAATCAACTATATTCCATGATCAATCTCTCCTACCTCCAACGCAACAAGATCAGGACGATCTACCTTTAGATTATCCTCATTATTCAATGGATTTACTAATTCAACGATTGGTACCTACTGAAACTTCGATACCCAAGGTTTACACTTGTTCTTTTCTTGTTTTGAAATTCTCTTCAATCATTTGCTTTTCATTTAGCAATCATTTCTCTATCCAATGTTATTATGTTCTCGAATGCATATTCGTCCGAATGTCTTACTAAATAAATTAGCACGTTTAACTATAACTTCAATAACTTCTCTGACTCGTGTATGTGAATAAAATTCTCGATTCAATTCAATATATTTTCTTATTCACTTTCAAATTAGGATCGAAGCATTCGAACAATGAAAAACTTTCTTCATGTTTTATATCAATGGACACGTACATTTCCATATGACTTTCGTAATACAGAAATGATTCGACAATTAGAAGATATTTTTAAAAAAATTGATATTTACGAGCCAACACTTAAAACTGATACATCCCGTATCAATAGGAAACTTCGTTCGAAAGTAAAACCAAACTAAAGTCAATCGAAATTCTTCATTCTTCATTTAGCTTCAAGTATTAGCCGAATACGAAGAATATATTCGACAGTTAAATAAAAAAGCTTTAAACAGTCTTACTAAGATGGCATTAATCGTAAATAGATAATTAAACAAACAACAAAAAAAACAGAAACATTAATCAATTTTATTTTTTCAGACAGATATTATCAATGAATGTCCAACTTCATTACTATTTGCTCAACAATTAACTCACATTGAATTAGTAATTTTGTTCATTTGAGTTTTTTTTTGCATATTCATGAATATTTAATTAATAGGATAGATTGAAACCGATTGGTGCTGAGGAATTAATTCAATATTTTATTATGAAATTAGCAGCTGAAGAAGAACGAGCACGTCCAAATCGTCAAACAAATCATTCAATAACGCCAAAAACAATTCACGATACGAAACTAACATTTTGTCTCGAAACTTACATTCAATGGTTTAATCGTTTGACATTTTTTGTTACAACTGAAATTGTTAAACACACACAACGACGTGTTCGAATGCAATTGATTAATTATTTTATCGATGCAGCTTACGAATGTTTACGCTTGAGAAATTTCAATTCAATGATTGGAATTATTGGTAAATGATTCGTTTGTTTTCGTGTTCTGTTAATTTAAGAAATTGATTTTAGGTGGTTTGAATATGCAACCAGTCAAACGATTGAAACGAACGGTAGGATATACGTATATTTATGGAATGTTGTCAACGAAATTTCTCATTTTAGTGGGAGAAAATATCGTTAGATAAACTTGAACATCTCGAATATTATACGAATGTTTCGCGAAATTTTGTAAATTATCGTACAAAACTCAAAGAGGCAATGCAAGATGCTGATAAACATAAATGGGCTGTTGATAAACAAGTAGTTCCGTTTACGAGTATTATTCTACAAGACGTTTATTATATCAAAACACATAGTAAAGATTTTACTGACGAAGGTGGAATTAATTTAAAAGTACGACATTTAATTATTCAATTGAACGAAACTTCATTTTTTGTGTAGAAATATTATTCATTAGCAAAATTAATAGCCGAACAATTTATCGAATGTAAACAGAGTAAAGTAAGTTTTTTGACAGTGATTTATTTAATAATTTCTGAATTATTTTCTTGTATTAGTGTTCGTTTGAACGAAACGATGTGATTATTAATTATATAATTACGTCTCCGACGTTTAGCGAAGATGGTAAAAGAGAAAAAAAGAGAATCGTTTTTTTTTCGACAAAAATTGACTTTAACTTTTAGCTTTAATGCTTGCTTCATTTGAATGTGAGTCAGCAACGACACAGAATGAAAAAGACAAATTATCCGTTCTCCGGTAATAAAAACTAAGTCTTTAATAAAGAAACAACAACAAAAAAACGAGCATTGACCCTTCATTCATGATTTAGAACATCAGTGAATACATCAACGTGAAATCGTTTTAGTTTTTTTTATTTTCATTTAACAATCAGATGCTATTGCTGTTATTCATCTTTTCTGTATTTGCAATATTTTTCTCTCAATATCCTTCGAAGAAATCTAAACTGTCTTTTTTTCTTCTTCTTCGTATGCATAGTCAAGAACAAAAACAAATGTTTTTCTTTCTTCTGTACACTGTGAATTTGCTCAAATGACTATACAAATTCTTCTTTTTCTTCTTTCTTTCTTTTTTTTATTAAGAAAGTATATTTACGTATCAGTCTGTGTGCGTTTTTCTCGTGTTGCCTCACTCGAGTATATTCTACGTTATTCGTCCGTTTTTTTTTGTGCATCACAAGGCTAGTATTACATTTGTGCATACGAAAAGTGAATTCGCTATTCCATCTTATGTATACATACATATTTTTTTTTATAAATGCTACGATGTTCTCTATTCAAATAAAATGCATTGGAATCAAGAAACAAAAGAAAAATGTAATGATTAATCTGTCATATTCGTTTGAGTTTCTTAAGTATATGTCTGTTGTTTTTGTTGAATAGATTTGTCGTATTAAATTAAATGTTTAGAAGAACAATGATTTTTTTATGGTCCTTTTCTCTCTCATGTGTAATGTACTGTTGATGAAAATGATGACGACCTATTGTGTCGAAAGAATGAGATCAAACCCCACCTACATACTCTTTCTCTTATACATCAAACGAAACGAAAATATAATCGTTTTGAACCATATCGATCATTACAAGGGGGGAAAAAACGAAAGAAATAAGAGAGAAAGAGAAGGAGAGACGCTGTCAACAGTAATATATACATATATATCTGCATAAGATGACTGAGGTATGCATATATATATATATATATATATATATATACTCATACACTACAGTACTGTAAAATATTCGAAGACACCTAGTGCGATCGACATCAAATAAAAGGTAGATTTTTTCTTCTTCTTCAAAGGCTGTTATTCATTGATGTTTGCGAATGATGATGATGGAGCAAAAGAAAATGTAAGACATACTTCAATATGCTTCCTCACCTATTTCTCTACACGTTGATGGTTTTCGCTTGGCCTGCTGTGTTTTACTCTCTTATTTCATTCATACTCTTTCATTTTCTTCTCAAAGTAATACTAATAGCATACAATCATGTATATATATATATATATATATATGCATATTCATCGAGTAATCTTAACATCATTTCGAAATACAATTGCTAGTGAAACGTTGAGTTTCTTTCTTTTTTCTTGGGTATATATGCAGGTATTAGTTTGACAGAAGAAAAAACCCGATTGGGCGAGTTGCCTCTTTGGTATTTAATCTCTATGACTGTTTATTTCAATCTCATAAAGCTTGAATACCGGAGGATGACTCGAACAAAATGCCGGCTATCTGTTTGTTCATGTGTTCTTTTTTTTTATTGTCAACTTATTCGTCTTCATTTAAGATTTTAAGAAGATACGTATATAAAGACATTATTATTTTTTTTTTGTATGGTGTTTTTTTTTCGGTATATACACATAGACGAACAAAACAAACATGAAGATGCCAGTGAAATAAGAGATAAATTCTCGACACATGTAAAGCGAGAGAAGATTTTGCTTTTTGTTTTCGGATAAATATGTGTTTTTTTTTCTGCATTTTGACTTTTTTTTTATTATTATTATGTTCTCTCTTTCACATGATAATAACGTCTTCGAATTTAAGAGAACAATGAGGATAAAAGAACTTTTTTGAAACAAAAATTGTTTGCTTGGTACAATAATAATTAATATTCTGATGATGATGATAATGATAATAATGACGATTGAGGTTGTTTTAGTTCTTGGTCGTTTTAGTTGCTGTCCAATGGATGAAATAGAATGATGAATCAAACAAGAGGGTTGACTGAAGGTAGATTGGAATTGCTTGTTTATGAACGCAATGATGAATCTAATGGTTGTTGTTGTAAAGATGAATAAAACTGAATACGATTGCAAAAACTAGATTCCGGATGAGATTTGCACAAATATTTTAGTTCAGGATATCGCTAGAAGAAGAAGAAAAAGAGAAAACATAAAACATGGATTCATTAATCGTATTTTCAAACGAACACATACTCCTTGTTGAAATTCTGCTAAGATTTTATTACAAATTTGATCTGCATTCAGTGAACTGTTCTCATTTTGTATGATACATATTTGCATAATCTGTTTTTGATCGAACTGGAACATTAAACGAGAGAAGAAGAAGAAAAAGCAACAACACAGGAAATGACATATTGATGTTTGATAAATAAATAATACATACATCAGTTTTTTCTGTAATCATCGTCGATTTTTGTTGACCGGCTTTGTCAAGACTACGTATAACTCGACGAAAAGCATATCTCTATCAAGATGATCACACCGTTTTCTTTTGTTAAATAAAACCAGTTTTTACTTTTGCTGCGAGACTAGGATGATTCATTGTATATTGATTAATATTATTGCAATATCTCATTCCGATGCCGACTGTCTTGCAATAGTATAGTAAAACTGGAAAATTCTAGATAATGAAGAAACAAAATACGAAGAATTAGGACCGGAATCTATGTAAAAACATGAAATTAATCCTCCTACGCATATTCATGCCTGAAGGCTATTATACTGGATCTTAGCTAGAAAAACACCGATCGTTTTTCGGTGCATCCGTTTGAGTTGTGAAAAAAAAACTAAAATGCCTGTTGGTTAATTACTTACACCCATCAGTGCCGACTGTAATGTTTGATCGCAAAGACTCTGAACAAGGACGTCGGTTTGGTCATATGAACATGTACTAACAATAAAACTGGTTAACTAAATAAAACAAAACTATTGTAACGTTTGAAATGCTCGTTTTCAATCTGCATACATCATATTCGGTTAGTTCACGTTTTGATAGACGATACTAGAGAAAATTCAAATCGACAGAGATTGTAAATGATGAAAATTTACTTGATGAGTTGGTTGAAAGAGTATGGTACCAATGATGAACGGGAATAGGATGATGATTTGCGAATACATTGTTCGAATAAATGATGACACCAGATAGGAAATCAGTATTAGTAAAAAAAAAGAGTGAAGACGACCTGTAATGGTAAACTGATGAAATCTAAACTATTTTAAGAAATTGATTAGGAGTAGAAGTCAAGGGGAAAAAGGTCTTTGCCAATGTCATTTCAATTTCTGAAGTGAAATAAATAAGTATAGATTTATAATTTGATATTCGAATCTATTCATCTCATATTCTTGGGTATTCTCATTGACAAAGTTATATTAGGCAAGAATTGATTAGTTTGTTGATGACTTTTGAGACAAGATTAGATTGATCGTTACGATTCTTTGCATAATGAGGGAGGGAAAAGGATTCTTACCAAGAAGATCAACTACCGAAAATAATAAGAATTGATGAAGTAGACAGAAAATCAGACAGGATCATCTTTTTTTATTGAGTAAATCGGATTCTCTTTCTATCAACGAACAGTCTCATATTGATAACTTTGCATTGTATGTCTTTCTGCTACTGTCTTTTTCTGTTAGTCATAGTAGAGAATATAGACATATATATATATTCATAGAGAAAACTAGAGAGAAAAAGAGAGAAAGAGAGTGGGAGGAAAAAAATCTACATTTCCCGCAATGCGTTTTTGTAATCAGAGTTGCTTATTCAATGGAGTATTTATTTTTAAATTAGAAATAAAAAATGAGAACATGAAAAAAAATTACCAATTGAAGAAAATCATTAGTACTAAAATGAGTTTACTCGAATAACTATTTTAAACATTTATGAACTAAAAAAAGATTATTCCAACCAATCTATTCTGTTAACATTTCCTATATTCTATTTTTCTTTTATGTTCATTTTTTGTTCTATTATCTTCAAAAATATGTAATTATCAGCGAACTAATAAGCAGTTTCGGTTTGACGACTAGTTCGATATGCACGTATACGAAACAAAATCTATCAATGACATCGGAAATAATTAGGATGATACGGTATTATGCTCAATAATAAGCCTGATTTAATCTTCAAAAGAAACTGTTTTCTGACCCTCTACACTGAATTCAAGTCAAGAGAGAAAAACAAAATATTTTTCGCTTCTATTCGCAGTTAAAATCACTCGATAGGAGCACGACCTATTTAAATCGATTTGTTCTTAATGCATTAACTTTGTTTATGCAGCTTTATGTTGAAATCAGTGAATTGAACTAAATAATGTCAAAAAAAAAACTCGAATGATTTTTAGTCTGATTTGTTTGTTTTTCTCGTAGCTGAACGAGAAAACTCGTTCGACAAACTAATCTACGAGAACTTTAATTGAAAATAACAAAGACAGAAAATAATCGTTTCCTGTTTTTTCCTATACTCAATCTAAATTGATTGAAATACATTTTCTTCAAAAAAAAGGAAAAACAAACAAAAAACTTTGATCTTTTCACGTAACAATAGTTTCCTACGCGTAAATTACAAAGAGAAAAAGAAAGAAAAACAACGAGAGTTCTGCTCGAGTCAACGTAAATCAAAATTTATTTCAATCAATTCATCCAAAAGAAGTGAAGAGTAGGAAAATTTTCTCAATAGCACTTATATAAATTTCCGAATGGAATGTCTAAAATAAGTGAAACAAGTTTGAAGATGAACTATATTATACAATTAACACTTTCTAGTTTTCGACGAAAGAAACCTAGATCTGTATTTACATCTTATTAAAGTTTAATCTCAACTGAAGTCTCTAGTGAATTACAAATACACATCAAAATATTAAATATGAACGAAAAGCCTATGCCTACATCCTTTTGTATGTAGATTATTCAATGAATTGCGTGTCTACACATTAATTTTGTTCGAACTCATCTCTCTTTTTTTTAAATTGATACTTATAGACTGAATGAGATTTTTGTTCTTTCTTTTTTTATTCCTAAGTGTAGATGCTTACGTCATCACAACGTAATAAATCAGTTAATTTGCTTGATTAAAATTAAACACGAAATTAATTTCAATTGAAAACTAACAAAAATCAACTTTCCACAAAAAGAACGCACGTTTGTCCTATGCGCATGTCATTTGAATACCGCGAATGTTCACATACGTTTTCTAATTGGAATCCTCATTATTAGGATTTCATTGCATGTTGCGATGAAGACATCATTATATATGCTAGTGTTTATCGAGTTGAGATCGTAAATAAGCATATTAGTTTAATTAATTAATTTGAATACGAACAAAAGTCGCCAATAGATTCGAAATTCATTGATGGATGTTCAGAATTTAGCTTTAATTAAGAAAGTCAGTCGGGTAAATAAGATGACTTTGCTAAACTTTGAACTGACATAACAGTAAAAGAATAAATATCGAGACCTTAAATCTTAATAATAAATCAAAGAAAAAAGTCTACAATTCATTTGAAGTCGAAAACAATTTTCTTTCTTAAATTATCAATTTATATTTTATATTTCAAGAGTTTTCTTTAAAGTGATCTTGTTTTTTCTAACTCATAGAATATTAAATATGCCGAGGTATAAGTACCTACGTAGTTCTACTTAGAAAAACAAAAAATCTTCATATTTTCATGATATAGTACTAGGTAAACGCAGTCAAAGAAGTAACGTACTACACATTTCTTTTACTGAAATCATTTTACGTAAAATTAATTGAATAAATAATTTATTTAGAAGTTGAAAAGGAAATAAAAGAAAAATTTTTTTTTTAGCTTTCCTGCCAAAGATTTCTTAGGTCCGCTTCGAAAACTAAACTTGGTCGATGTTGATGTTGATCGTCTCGAAACGAATATTTTCGTTTGTTTTCATCGGTATTATTCAAAATTTGAGTATATAAATAACTTGCAACAGCTAACATCAATGAATTTCGATGTACAACTTCTAAATGTATAAATCCGCAATAGGCTGAAAAGCCTGCATCGAAACGTTCTAATTTTCTGTCCAATGGTCAAACCTCCGATAATACTTTTAATCATATGTATTATCGATGAAACAAAACCGAGAAAAGCATCGAGAAAAAAATTAAAATATAAAAATATCATTAAAGCTCGTCGATTAATAATAAAATCGAGGTGTTGAGGGTGAGGGTGATCTCCCCTTAATCAACACACACTGCCAAGTTTTTAAAACTACCGGTAAATTTGATTCTTAACTACAAGTTGTTTTGCGGCAATGAAATAAACTTTTC